>Ga0207708_10000215_pt1 | contig 46029 bp, 45 predicted proteins | sample KBSK5101metaG_FD_184340 | JGI IMG/M metagenome (GOLD analysis project Ga0207708, IMG submission 184340) | Corn, switchgrass and miscanthus rhizosphere microbial communities from Kellogg Biological Station, Michigan, USA - KBS K5-10-1 metaG... | ecosystem: Host-associated > Plants > Roots >... | reverse complement strand
CGTCGCCGCCGGTTCACGTGACCCGAAACCCAAGGGCCCGACGCGCAGAGCGCCGCGACCCCGAGCCCTACCGCCCGAACCCCAGCGCCTTGAGCACCAGGTCGCGCATGCGGCGCCGGTCGGCCGCCGAGAGCTCGTTCACGCGCCCGCGGGACGTCTGCAGGAGCCGCTGCAGGTCGCGGCGCTCGTGGTCCTCGAGGCGGTTCCAGGCGTCGCCGGCGTAGCGGACGATGACGCGGGCGCTGTCGTAGACGCGCTTCCAGTCGATGCCGCGTGCGGCTCTCGCGGCGCGTTCGGGGAGTCGTGGCACGCCGACAGAGTAGGTTCCCGCCGTGGCGAAAGTGCGGCTCGACGCGCTCCTCACCGAGCGGGGCCTCTTCCAGTCGCGTTCGCGGGCAGCGGCGTCGGTGCTGGCGGGAGAGGTCAGGCTGCCCGGTGGGGAGGCCGCCCGCAAGCCCGGTCAGCTGGTCGCCAACGACGTCGAGCTCGAGGTCGTCGGGCCGCCGCCGTATGTCTCGCGGGGCGGAATCAAGCTGGCCAACGCGCTCGACGCGACCGGCGTCGACCCCGCCGGGCGCCGGGCGCTCGACGTCGGCGCCTCCACCGGCGGCTTCACCGACTGCCTGCTGCAGCGCGGGGCCGAGCACGTCGTCGCCTACGACGTCGCCTACGGCGAGCTGCACTGGCGCCTCCGCAACGACCCGCGCGTGACCGTGATCGAGCGCCGCAACGCCCGCGACCTGCGCGCGGACGAGCTTCCCTACCGTCCCGATCTCGTCGTGGTCGACGTCTCCTTCATCTCCCTGGCCAAGGTGCTGCCCGCGGTGCTCGCCGCCGCCGCGCCGCGCTACGACTGCCTGGCGCTGGTCAAGCCGCAGTTCGAGGCCGGCCGAGACCGCGTGGGCAGCGGCGGCGTCGTGCGCGACCCGGACGTGCGCCGCGAGGCGCTGGTCGCGGTTGCCGGCTCCGCGACCGCGCTCGGCGCGTCCGTCCAGCGGTTCGCCTCCTCGGGCCTGCCCGGCCCCAAGGGCAACCGCGAGACGTTCGTGCACCTGGCCGAGGGCGAGCGCGGCGGCGTCGCCGACCTGGACGCCGCGGCGCGGGAGGTCGAGCCGTGAGGGCCGCCACCGTCATCACCCACCGCCGCCCGCAGGAGACCGCGGACGCGATGCAGTCCTTGATCCGCGCTGCCCGCGCCGCCGGCGTCGAGCTGCGCTTCTCGGCCGACGAGACCCGCAAGCACAACCTCCGGCCCGGCGACGGCATCGTCACCCACCACGCCTGGGACGACGAGGTCGACCTGTGCGTCGTGCTCGGCGGCGACGGCTCCATCCTCACCGCCCTGCGCCGCTACGCCGGCCAGGCCACGCCCGTGTTCGCGGTGAACTTCGGCGAGCTCGGCTTCCTGGCCACGATCGAACCCGACGACGTGGACGACGGCTTCCGCCGCGCCTTCGCCGGCGAGTTCGAGGTGCTGGCGCTCCCGGCCCTGTGCCTGGGCGCCCGCTCGAACGAGCGCCAGGCCATGAACGACGTCTCCGTCCACCGGCGCCCGGGCCAGCGCGTGGCCCAGCTCGCCTACGCGGTCGGCGACGAGGAGATCGGCCGCGTGACCTGCGACGGCCTCGTGGCGGCCACGCCCGCCGGCTCCACCGGCTACAACCTCGCCAACGGCGGCCCGGTCATGGCCTGGGGCGTGCACGGGTTCGTGGTCTCGTTCATCGCCCCGCACTCGCTGACCGCCCGCGCCCTCGTGGTGGCGCCGGACGACACGCTGGTCGTCACCAACCAGTCCCGCGAGGAGCCGGTCATGCTGGCCACCGACGGCCGCCCGGTGGACGCGCTCGGCCCTGGCGAGGCGCTCGAGGTCCGCTTCATCGCTGACCAGGGCCACCTCGCGCAGCTGCCGGGGACGACGTTCTACGAACGCCTTCGCAACAAGTTCGGCCGCCTGGCCTTCTAGGCCATTCTCGCCGTCCCTGGCGAAGTCCTCGCGTACGGGTCCTGCGCCGGGAACGACGATCTATGGCCCAGCGCCGGTTCGCAGCACCGCGAAGTAGCCCAGCGGCGAGCCGATCCGCCGCTCGAGCCGCAGCCCGGCCTCGGCCGCCCGGCGCTCGAGCGCGCCGGGGGAGACCCAGTGCGGGTCGCCGATCAGCTCGCCCACGACGACCCGGCCGCCGGGACGGACGACCCGCGCGAGCTCGTGCAGGGCGGTCTCCTGGTCGGGGATCTCGCCGAGCACGGTGACCAGGTAGGCGCCGTCGACGGCGTCGTCGGGGTAGGGCAGCGAGCGCGCGTCGCCCTGGGTCGGCACGAGCGTGGTCAGGCCCGCCTCGCCGGCCCGGCGCAACGTGTGGTCGAGCATCTCCCGCTGCAGGTCGAAGACCTCGAGCCTCCCGTCCGGTCCGAGCCACTCCGCCACCGGCAGCGCGTAGTAGCCCGTGCCCGGGCCGACCTCGAGCAGCCGCTCGCCCGGCCGCGGCGCCAGCGCCTCGCGCAGGCGGGAGCGCGTGATCAGCGGATGCGGCGCCTCGACCCAGAAGCGCTGGCTGTACGGGCAGGCCGACGGATTGCGCCGCCACCACAAGGCGGCGGCGGCGACGGCTCCGACGGCGACGAGCACGGCCTTGCGCATGTCGGTAGGTTATACCCCATGGGGGTATTCCTCGACGGGCTGAAGAACACGTTCCTGATGGCCTACGAGGTCTGGTGGGCGCTCGTGCTCGGCTTCGCCATCTCGGCGATCGTGCAGGCCTGGGTGCCGCGCGAGCGCATCGAACGGCGGCTGGCCGGGAGCGGGCCCAAGCCGGTGAGCCTGGCCACGCTGCTGGGTGCGGCCTCGTCCTCGTGCTCGTACGCCGCCATCGCCATCGGCCGCTCGCTGTTCGCCAAGGGCGCGTCCGCGGCCGTGATGCTGGCCTTCCAGTTCGCCTCCACCAACCTGGTGTGGGAGCTCGGCTTGGTCCTGTGGGTCCTGCTCGGCTGGCAGTTCACGCTGGCCGAGTTCGTCGGCGGCGCCGTCCTGATCGTGCTCATGTCGCTGGTCCTGCGGGTGTTCATCTCGCCGCGCTTGGAGGCCGAGGCGCGCAAGCATGCCCAGCACGCCGAGGGTGGCCACGACCATCCGCGCGCCGAGGGCGGCCTGACCTGGAAGCAGCGCGTGCGCTCGGTCGACGCCTGGACCGACGTGGCCGCGAACTTCGTGGCGGACTGGAAGATGCTGTGGAAGGAGATCACCCTCGGCTTCTTCCTGGCCGGCTTCATCGGGCTGCTCGGCAACGACTTCTTCAACGGCCTGTTCATCACCGACGGGCCGAGCTGGCTGCGCACGATCGAGAACGTGATCATCGGGCCCGTGATCGCCGTCCTGAGCTTCGTCTGCTCGATCGGCAACGTGCCCCTGGCCGCCGTGCTGTGGTCGGGCGGCATCAGCTTCGCCGGCGTGCTCGCGTTCATCTTCGCCGACCTGATCGTGCTGCCGATCGTCCTGGCCTACCGCAAGTACTACGGCTGGAAGTTCGCCTGGCGGATCAGCGTGATGATGTTCGGGGTGATCGTCGTGGCTGCCCTGATCGTGGACGGGCTGTTCGGCCTGGCCGGGATCATCCCCACGACCCGGCCCAGCCGGGCCGACGTGTTCGGAACGGTCGAGGTCGACTACAAGCTGTTCCTGAACATCCTCGGCGTGATCATCTTCGCCACCTTGTTCTGGCTCACGCGCAGACGCACGCAACATGCGCACGCCGCACACGCGGAACACGCACACTGACGCCCGATCCGTCTTGACCCGCCGGTAGAACCGGTGCGTGCTCTCCGAGCTACGCGTCGAGAACCTCCTCCTCATCGAACGGGCCGAGCTGCGCCTGGCGCCCGGCCTGAACGTGCTCACGGGCGAGACGGGGGCGGGCAAGACCGTGCTGGCCCACGCGCTCGACCTGCTGCTGGGCGGGCGGGCGCGCTCGGGGATCGTGCGGCCAGGGGCGAGCGAGGCCTACGTGGAGGGTGTGTTCGAGGTCGGCGACGAGGACCTGGTGCTGGCCCGCCGGGTGACCGCGGAGGGGCGGACGCGGGCCTACGTGGGCGGGCGGTCGGCGTCGGTGGGCGACCTGCGCGCAGCTGCGGAGGGGCTGCTGGCCTTCTACGGCCAGCACGAGCACCGCAAGCTCACGCTCGCCTCCGCCCAACTCGACGCGCTCGACGCCTTCGCCGGCGCCAAGCAGGCGCAGCGACGGGTCGCCTGTGCGGCCGCCCATGCCGCGGCCCGCGAGGCGGCGGGCGCGCTGGAGGAGCTTCGCGAGCGCGCGGGCGCGCGCGAGCGCGAGCTCGACCTGCTGGCCTACGAGCTGCGCGAGATCGAGGAGCTCGAGCCCTCCGAGGAGGACGAGCGCGCACTGGTGGGGGAGCGCGAGCGCCTGCGCCACCTCGAGGCCCTGCGCATGGCGGCGCTGACCGGCGCCGAGGCGGCCGGGGGCGACGCCGGCGCGGCGACCGTGCTGGCCGCGGCCGAGGCGCCGTTCGACGCGGCCGCGGGCGTCGACCCCGAGCTCGACGCGCTGGCCGAGCGCCTGCGGACCCTGCGGGTCGAGGCCGAGGACGTGGCCGGCGACCTGCGCCGCTACGAGGAGACCGTGGAGGCCCCGCCCGGCCGCCTCGAGGAGGTCGAGGACCGCCTCGCCGCCTACGCCCGCCTGACCCGCAAGCACGGTGGCAGCGTCGCCGCGGTGCTGGCGCACGCACAGCGCTGCACGGAGCGCCGCGACGAGCTCGAGCACGCCGAGGAGGCGCTGGCCGACGGCCAGGCCGGCCTGGACGCGGCCCGCGCCGAGCTCGACGCCCAGGCCGCGGCCCTGCGCAAGGCCCGCCGCGCGGCCGCGACCAAGCTCGGCACCGCGGTGCGCGACCGCCTGGGCGAGCTGGCCATGGAGGGCGCGACGTTCGAGATCGCGCTGAGCGCCCGCGACGGGCCCGGCCCCACCGGTGCCGACGCCGTCGACTTCCTGATTGCCACCAACCCCGGCGTGCCCGCAGCGCCGGTGCGCGAGATCGCCTCGGGCGGCGAGCTCTCGCGGGTCATGCTGGCGCTGCTCAGCGTCGCGCACGACGACGGCGGCCGCACGCTCGTCTTCGACGAGGTCGACGCCGGCATCGGCGGCCAGACCGCCCGGGCGGTGGGCGAGCGCCTGCGCACGCTGGCCGAGGGGCGTCAGATCCTGTGCATCACCCACCTGCCGCTGATCGCGTCGCTGGCCGACCGCCACTTCCGCATCGCCAAGGACACGACGGCCTCGGTCGCGCGCACCACCGTGTCGGCGCTGCAGGCGGACGAGCTCGTCGGCGAGCTGGCGCGCATGCTCGGCGCGGACGAGGACGACGTCAGCGCGCGACGGCACGCGCGCGAGCTCTTGAGCGCCGCCTAACGACAGCGCTCTTACACTCAGGGCCGTGGCCGTGCAGAGCCCGCCCGTGCGCGAGGTCAGCGGCGTCGCCCGCCTCGGAAAGCGCACAAAGACCCTCGTCAAGCGGCTGAAGCCGAGCGATGTCGCGATCATCGACCACGAGAACCTCGACCGCGTCTCGGCCGAGGACCTGATCGCCTGCGGCGTCAAGGCCGTGGTCAACGCGGCGCGCTCGTCCTCGGACCGCTACCCCAACATGGGCCCGCTGCTGCTGGTCCAGGCCGGCGTGCTGCTGGTCGACGCGCCGGGGACCCCGCTGTTCGACAAGCTCAAGGACGGCGACGTGATCGTCGTGCACGGCGGCGAAATCAGCCGCAAGGGCGAGCTCATCGCCACCGGCGAGGTCCAGGCGCCGGCCGCGCTGCGCGTGCTCAACGACGAGCGCCGGCGCGAGATCGGCGAGGCGCTCGAGGCCTTCGCGCGCAACACGGTCGAGCACATGCTCGAAGAGCGCGAGCTGCTCGTGGGCAAGATCGAGCTCCCGCGCTTCGACACCGAGTTCCGCGACCGCCCGGCCCTGGTGGTCGTGCGCGGCGTCGACCACAAGCGCGACCTGCGTGCGCTGCGCCCCTACATCCGCGACGTCAAGCCGGTGATCGTCGCAGTCGACGGGGGCGCCGACGCGCTGGTCGAGAACGGCTTCCGCGCGAACATGATCGTCGGCGACATGGACTCGGTCTCGGACCGCACCCTGCGCATGGGCGCCGAGCTCATCGTCCACGCCTATCCCGACGGCCGCGCGCCTGGGCGCGACCGGGTCAAGGACCTGGGCCTGCCGCACAAGGTGGTGCCGGCGCCGGGTACGAGCCAGGACATCGCCATGCTCATCGCGGCAGAGAAGGGCGCGCGGCTCATCGTGTCCGTCGGCTCGCAGTACAACCTCGTCGAGTTCCTGGACAAGAACCGCCGGGGCATGTCGTCGACCTTCCTGACCCGGCTGCGGGTGGGGGAGATCCTCGTCGACGCGAAGGGCGTGTCCCGCCTGTACCGCCCGCGCCCGGGGCTGTGGCCGATCGTCGCCCTGTTCGTCGTCGGCGTGATCGCCTTCGTCGCGATCGTCGCGCTGACGCCCGGGCTGCGCGACGTGGCCGACCTGTTGTGGCTGAAGCTGCAGGTCCTGCTGGGCATCGACGCGTAAGACGCCGATGTTCGACTTCCGCTATCACGCCCTCTCGCTGGTCTCGGTCTTCCTCGCGCTCGTTCTCGGGCTGCTGCTGGGCGTGGCCATCGGCGACCGCGGCCTGGTCTCCTCGGCCGAGCGCGACGTGCGCGCGTCGCTGCGCGGCGACGTGCGCAAGGCCCAGGCCGAGTCCGAGAACCTGCGCGCCCAGCTCGACGAGCAGAACAAGTTCCTGCAGGAGGCCTACCCGCTCATGGTCGGCAGCCGCCTGATCGGCGAGCGCGTGGGGGTGGTCACGCTGGGCGACGTCTCCGACCAGGAGATCGGCAACGTGCGCGACGCGCTCGAGGCGACCGGCGGGCGGCTGACCTCCGTGGTCTCCATCCGCACCCCGCTCGACCTGCCGTCGATCAGCACCGCGGCGGCGGGCACGGCGTTCCAGAACCTCCAGGTCGAGCCCAAGCTGGTCAAGCGCTTCGGCGAGCGCGTCGGCGTCGGCTACGTGTCCGGCGGCGGGCGGCTGCTCGACAAGGTGCACCGTGAGCTGCTGGCCTCGTCGAGCGGTGCGCTCGGCGGGGTGGACTCGGTGGTGGTGATCCGCGAGCCGCGGACGTTCCAGAAGCCCGAGCAGAGCGTCCTCAATGACTTCGAGGACGGGCTCATGACCGGCCTGAGCAACAACAACGGCACCGTCGTCGGCGTCGAGACCACCGACACCAAGCCCTCCCAGGTCGGCTGGTACCGCGACCACGACCTGGCCTCGGTCGACGACGTCGACCAGCTCCCCGGCCGGGCCGCGCTCGTGTTCGCGCTGGCCGGCGCCGACGGCGCCTTCGGCACCAAGTCCACCGCCGACGGGCTCCTGCCCAAGGCGGCCAATTCGCTCGGCTCGGTGGGCTCGAGCGGCAGCCCGTAGGACGACCGCTCAGAAGTTTTTTTCCATTCGCGCTGCAATAGCTGTACGGTCGCAAGTGTTATGGGGAGGAGGAAGCGCCGCGCATTCGCGGTCGCATTGGTCACCGCCGTCTTCGGCGCCTTGCTCGTCGCGCCGGTCGCGCGCGGACAGGACCTCATCGAGTACGCCCTGTTCGTGGCGCTGATCCAGCAGCTCGGGCTGAACGACACCACGCCGCCGGCCATCACGATCACGACGCCGCCCGAGGGCGCGACCTACACCCAAGGACAGGCGGTGACGGCGGACTACGCCTGCGATGACGCCGGCGTGGACGCACTCACCACCCTCCTCGGCAGCACCGATCCCCCGCACTCGCTCGCCGACTTCCTGGACACGTTCCGTGAGATCGGGCACGTCGATCTCGGCCACCCGGCCTGCGACGGGCCCGTGCCCTCGGGCGGGGCGGTGGACACCTCGACGCCGGGTCCCCACAGCTTCACGGTCAACGCCCACGACATCGCCGTGCAGTTCGTCGACACCAACAACGATGGCGTGCTCGACGCGGTGGCCTCCCATCCGAACACGTCGACGCTCACGCACCACTACTCCGTCGCCTACCCCTTCGGCGGGTTCCAGCAGCCGGTCGACAACCCGCCGGCCTTCAACATGGTCAAGGCCGGCCAGGCCGTGCCGATCAAGTTCAGCCTCGGCGGCAACCGGGGGCTCGGCATCCTGCCGTCCGCGCCGGCGTCGCAGCCGACCAACTGCAACGGCACAACGACCGGTGACCCGTTGCCGGCCATGCCGCCCGGGAACAGCGGCCTGCAGTACGACGCCGCCAGCGACACCTACACCTGGGTGTGGAAGACCGACGGCGCCTGGAAGGGCGGCTGTCGCACGCTGACCGTCGCCCTCGACGACGGCACTCAGCACACCGCGCTGTTCCGGTTCAAGTAGGCCCCGGCCACCCCGCCAGCCGCGTCCGACCGCGCCGCTAGGTTGACCTTCCGTGGAAGCACTCCCCTCCGCGCTGGCCCTGGTCGCCGCCTTCGGCCTGGCGCCGGCGGCGCTCCGGGCGCTCGCGGCGGGCGGGTTCCTGCGCGAGAACTACCGGCGCCGGCCACTGCCGTTTCCACTCGGGTTCCTCATCGTGCCCTGCGCGCTGATCGCCCTCGTGGTGTGCGCGCCGCTGCAGGACCTGACCGACCTCGACCCCCTTCGGGCGGGGACGGGCACGGTCCTGCTCTACGGGCTGGGGGTGGCGCTGCTGGGCCTGGTCGACGACGTGTTCTCGCCCGAGTCGCGGGGCTGGCGCGGCCACGGGCGGGCGGTGCTGAGTGGGGCGTTCTCGACCGGGGCCCTGAAGGCGGCGGGCTCGCTGGGCCTGGCGCTGTTCGTGCTCGCTGGCCGCTACGACGCTGCCGGACGCTACCTGCTGGCGGTGGCCGTGCTCGTGCTCGCGACGAACCTGTTCAACCTCGTCGACCTGCGCCCCGGGCGGTCGACCAAGGCGCTCGTGGTGCTGGGGGTGGGGCTGACCATCGGCACCTGGGACGCCGGGCCGCTCGCGGCGCTGGGACTGCTGGCCTTCCCCGCCGTCGCGCTCGGCATCTACGACCTGCGTGAGCGGGCCATGCTCGGCGACACGGGCTCCAACCTGCTCGGCGCCCTGGGCGGGCTGTGGATCGTGCTGTCGCTGGACACCCTCGGCCAGCTCATCGCGCTGGCGCTGATCGCGCTGGCCACCGTCTACGGGGAGTTCCGCTCTTTGGGAGCGCTGATCGAGCGGACCCCCGTCCTTCGCCAACTAGACTCGTTCGGGAGACCTACGCATGCCTGACGCTCGCCGCCATCCGCACTTCATCTTCGTGACGGGGGGCGTCGTCTCCTCGCTCGGCAAGGGCATCGCGTCCGCGTCCATCGGCCGCCTGCTGGTCGCGCGCGGGCTCTCGGTCCAGCTGCAGAAGTTCGATCCGTACATCAACGTCGACCCGGGGACGATGTCGCCCTATCAGCACGGCGAGGTCTTCGTGACCGAGGACGGCGCCGAGACCGACCTCGACCTCGGCCACTACGAGCGCTTCACCGACGCCAACACGTCGCGCTCGTCCAACGTCACCACCGGCTCGATCTACCACGCGGTGATCCGGCGCGAGCGCCGCGGCGACTACCTGGGCGGCACCGTCCAGGTCGTGCCCCACATCACCGACGAGATCAAGCACCGCATCCGCCTGCTTGCCGAGGCGTCCGACGTCGACGTGGTCATCACCGAGATCGGCGGCACCGTGGGCGACATCGAGTCGCTGCCGTTCCTGGAGGCCATCCGCCAGTTCCCGGTCGACGCCGGCCGGCGCAACTGCATGTTCGTCCACCTCACGCTCGTGCCCTACGTGGGCCACGCCGGCGAGGTCAAGACCAAGCCGACCCAGCACTCGGTCAACGAGCTGCGGCGCATCGGCATCCAGCCCGACATGCTCCTGTGCCGCTCCGAGCAGGCGCTGGAGCAGGACATCCGCAAGAAGATCGCCCTGTTTGCGTCGCTGCCCACCGAGGCCGTGGTCTCGGCCCGTGACGTCGACAACATCTACAAGGTGCCGCTGGTCTTCTCGGCCGAGGGCGTCGACGACCTGGTGCTCGACCACTTCGGCCTCGAAGCGCCGCTGCCCGACCTCGAGCGCTGGCGCGAGCTCACCCGCCGCGCCGACGAGGCGACCGAGACCGTGCGCATCGCGCTCGTGGGCAAGTACGTGGCCCTCGAGGACGCCTACAAGTCGGTGTCGGAGGCGCTTCGCCACGCCGGCTTCCAGCACGGCTGCGCACTCGAGATCGACTGGATCGACTCCGAGCGCATCGAGCGCGAGGGCGTCGACGCGCTGCTCGACCGCGCCGACGGCGTGCTCGTGCCCGGCGGCTTCGGCGGGCGCGGGATCGAGGGCAAGATCGCCGCCGCGCGCTACGCCCGCGAGCACGAGATCCCCTACCTCGGCATCTGCCTGGGCATGCAGGTCGCGGTCAGCGAGTTCGCCCGGCACGTGTGCGGCATGGACGGCGCCAACTCGACCGAGTTCGACCCCGAGACCCCGTTCCCGGTCATCGACCTCCTGCCCGAGCAGAAGGAGGTCTCGGACATGGGCGGGACCATGCGGCTGGGGGCCGACCCCGTCAAGCTCCACGACGACACGCGCGCCCGCGCGCTGTACGGCGAGGCGGTCATCTACGAGCGCCACCGACATCGTTATGAGGTCAACAATCAGCTGCGCCGCCGGCTCGAGCAGGCGGGCCTGGTGGTCTCGGGCACGTCTCCTGACGAGCGCCTGGTCGAGGTGATCGAGCTGGCCGACCATCCCTTCTTCGTGGCCTCGCAGTACCACCCGGAGTTCAAGTCGCGCCCCGAGCGGCCGGCGCCGCTGTTCCGTGACTTCGTGGACGCGGCGCTGAAGCGGGTGCGCGAGCCGCAGCTCGCGCAGTGACGGCGGCGAGCCACGCCGAGCGCGAGCGGCTGAACGCGACCTTCGCGGCGCTGTGCCGCATCCTGAGCCCGTTCGGGTCCGAGCAGGCGTGCGCCGACTACGTGGCCGCGCGCCTGGGCGAGCTCGGCGTGACCGGCGAGCGCGACGAGATCGGCAACGTCCTCTACCGGCTCGGCAACGGCGACGGCGGCGGGGTGATGCTCTGCGCCCATCTCGACACGGTGGTCCCGCAGGCCGAGATCGACCCGGTGGTCGTCGAGGACGGCTGGGAGAACCGCCACGCGGGCATCCTTGGCGCCGACAACAAGGCCGCGGTGGCCATGCTGCTGGAGGTGGCCACGCGGCGGGCCGCGCTACCGCTGCCGGTCGAGCTGCTGTTCACCGTGCGCGAGGAGAGCGGCCTCGAGGGCGCCAGCGCGTTCGACACCGGGCGCCTGCGCTCGCGCTTCGGCTACGTCTTCGACCACGCGACACCGATCGGGGAGATCATCGTCGCCTCGCCCACGGCCTACCGGCTCGAGGCCGAGTTCCACGGCACCGCGGCCCACGCCGGCATCCGCCCCGAGGACGGGCGCAACGCGATCGTGGCCGCGGCCAAGGCGATCGCGGCCATGCCCTTCGGCCGCATCGACGCCGAGACCACCGCCAACGTGGGCCGGATCGAGGGCGGGTCGGCCTCGGTCAACGTCGTCGCGGACCGCTGTCGCGTGGAGGCCGAGTGCCGCTCGCTCGACGCTGAGCGCGCCGACGTGCTCATCGCCGAGCTCGTCGACCACGTCCACGACGGCGCCAACGCGGCCGAGTGCGACGTCGACGTCATGGTCCACCGCCTCTACGAGGGCTACCGCAAGCGCGCCTCCGAGCAGGGCGTGCAGGTGGCCGAGCAGGCGCTGCGCGCGTGCGGCTACGCGCCCACCCACGTCGCCTCGGGAGGGGCAAGCGACGCGAACGCGTTCGAAGCGGCAGGCTTCCATTGCGTGAACCTCGCCAACGGCACCGAACGCGCCCACGAGACGACCGAGCGCGTGAGCCTGCTAGCACTCGAGGGGATGCTCGATGTGACCTACGCCCTCCTCGACGCGTGCGCCCGGTGCTGAAGCTCCGGCGCGGCGTCGTGGCGACGGCCAAGGAGGGCGAGGACGCAGCCTTCCAGGACCTCGAGGTCGAGGTCGACGGCGAGCGCCGGCCGGCGAAGGCCGACGTCGGGCTCGTGGGCCGGTGCGGCGAGGGCGACGAGGTCATCGTCAACACCGAGGCGCTCGACCTCAAGCTCGGCTCGGGCGGCTTCGACCTCGTGTACGTCAACCTCTCGAGGGGCCTCGACGGCGAGGGCACGGCCGGCGCCCACGTCATGAAGCTCAACTACACGCCGGTGCAGCACTCGGTGCTGCCGGTGGAGAGCGAGCGCTCGCCCAGCGTCGGCAACTTCCCGCCCGTCGACCCGGTGGCGCGCTCGCTCGACCAGCCCGTGGGCGTGATCTTCCTGCACGGCCAGCTCGCGCCGGTGGCGTGGGCGATCGCCCAGGCGGCGCCGGGCAAGAAGGTCGGGTTCGTCCAGACCGTGGGCGGCGCGCTGCCGGGCGGGCTCTCCAACGTCGTGCGGATGCTGCGCGAGCGCGACCTGCTGGCCGGCCACATCACCGCGGGCATGGCCTACGGCGGCGAAGGCGAGGCCATCACCACCGTCGGCGCGATCCACCATGGCCTGCGCGACCTGGGCTGGGACACCGTGGTCTGCGGCCCCGGCCCCGGGATCCTCGGCTCCGGCTCGGCGCTCGGGCACGGCGGCATGTACGCCATGGACTCGATCCACGCCGCCGCCGCGCTGGGCTGCCGCCCGGTGGTGGTCCCGCGCATCTCCTCGGGGGACCCGCGCGCCCGCCACCAGGGGCTCTCCCATCACACCGGCACCGTGCTGCGCATGGTCCTGTGCCCGGTCACGGTGGCCGTGCCGCGCGGCTTCCAGGTGGCCTGGCCCGCCCAGCACGTCGAGCACGAGTGGCACCCGGTCGAGGTCGACACCGCCGGCTACGCGGCGTCGGGGCTGCCCGCCACCACCATGGGCCGCAGCATCAAGCAGGACGAGGCGTTCTTCACGTCCGCGCTGGCCGGGGGCGTGCTGCTCGGCGAGCTGGTGGCGTGAGCTCGACCTTCGAGCGCACCAGCGCCGACGAGCTCTACAAGGGGCGGATCTTCTCGGTCTGGCACGAGACCTTTCGGTACGCGGACGGCGCCGAGGAGACGCGCGAGATCGTGCGCCACATCGGTGCAGTGGGCATCGTCGCCCACGACGACGAGGTGGTCTGGCTCGTGCGCCAGCCGCGCGAGGCCACCGGGCTGCCCGACCTGCTCGAGATCCCGGCGGGCAAGCTCGACGAGGCGGGCGAGGAGCCGCTGCAGACCGCGCAGCGCGAGCTGGCGGAGGAGATCGGCAAGGCCGCCGACCACTGGCAGCCGATGCACGAGTTCTTCACCTCGCCCGGCTTCTCCGACGAGCGCTTCTACCTGTTCGAGGCCACCGGCCTACGCGACCACCGCCTGCAGGCCGAGTCCGACGAGCGCATCGAGATCGTGCGCTGGCCGCTGGACCGCCTGGACGAGGCCATCGCCGCCTGCCACGACTCCAAGTCGCTCATCGGCCTGCTGTCGCTCGCGCAGCGGCTTGGGCGCCGCGGGCCGTCCGGGCCCGCCTAATCGGCGCCGGCCGCGGTCATCCGGCCTACTCGAGCGCGCCGGCGCTGCACCGGCGTCGCCAGCGCGGTAGCGGCCGCAAGCGCCGCGAGGGCGATCAGGGAGGCGCGCGCGCCGACCGCTCCCTCCAGGAGGTCGAACGCGTACGGCGCGCCGAAGCCGAGGTAGCTCAAGGCGAGGAAGATCGCGATGCTGGCGCCGCGCTCGTGGGCGGGGGCCAGGCGCTCGGTCTCGCGCAGGCCGGCGACGAGGCACATGCCGTAGGCCATGCCGAACGGCACCGCGGCGACGACCACGAGCGGCTCGGAGCGCGCGACGGTTGCGACGAGGCCGAGGACCAGCGCACCGGCGGCGACGGCCAGCCCGACGGCGCCGGCGCACAGGCGGCGGCGGTCCTCCAGCGAGCGCGCCAGCGGCTGGACGAGCACGCCGGTGCCGGCCACGACCGCGGTGGTGATCCCCGCGAACGCGACGCTCGCGCTGTGGGCCGGCGTCACCAGCGCCGGCAGCACGACCATGGCCAGCGCAGCCGAGCCGAACACCCACGGCGCCAGCGGCACCAAGGAGCGGCCGAAGCGCGGCAGGCGAGCGGTGCTGGGCAGGCGCAGGAGCCGGCCCTTCGCGCCGGTCGTCGCCGTCTCGGGCACGCGGGCGACCACCAGCACCGCCGCGACGCCGAGGGCGAGGTGGGGGAGGTAGGGGACACGCAGCGCATCGGGAGCGAACTGCGCGAGCAGGGAAGCCACGAGCGGGCCCGCCCCAAAACCGGCCGACATGGCGATGGCGGCGCGGCGCGCCCCCGTGCCGGCCGGTGCGCCGGCCGAGAGCTCCTGCAGCCAGGCTCCCCCGGCCGCGAACACGACACCGGAGCACACGCCGGCCAGGAACCGGGCGGCGCCCAGGGCCACGGGCGTGTGGGCGGCCAACAGCGTCAGCGCGGTCGCCACGGGGGAGAGGGCCACGAACGGGAGCACGAGCCTGCGCCGGCCGAAGCGGTCGGACGCGGGGCCGCCGATGAGCAGGCCCGGGATGAGCCCGACGGCGTAGAGGCCGAACAGCAGGCCCAGATCGTCGGCGGAGAGGTGCAGCTGGGCGCGGTAGACCAGCAGGAGGGGGGAGAACTGGTTCGCGCCCCAGCCGACCGCGAACATGCCGATGGCGACGGGGATCCAGGACTCCTTGGTCATCGTGCGCCAGTTCATGACGTGCAGTGAACGGGCCGCGGCTTTGCATCCGCTTTGGCCGTTCTTAGAACGTACGGCCCAAACGGTTCAACGGACGTTGAACTGTTCTCGCGGTACGGTCCGACTCATGACCGGAGATGCAGACCTCGCTCGCATCGGCACGCTCCTCGCCGATCCCAAGCGGGCCAAGATGCTCCTGACCCTGCTCGGCGGCAGCGCCGAGTCGGCCTCGGCGCTGGCCGACGCGGCCGGCGCGTCGCGCTCGCTGGCCAGCGCGCACCTGCGCAAGCTCGTCGACGGCGGGTTGATCACCGTCGAGCCCTCGGGGCGGCGGCGGCTGTACCGCCTGGCCGGGGCGCCGGTGGCCGACGCACTCGAGGCGCTCACCCAGCTCGCGCCGCCCACGCAGGTGCGCTCGCTGCGCGACGCCAACCGCAAGGAGAACCTGCGCCAGGCCCGCCTCTGCTACGACCACCTGGCCGGCGTGCTCGGCGTCAACGTGACCGAGGCGCTGGTCGGCCGCGGCGCGCTGGAGGCCGCGGACGGCGGCTTCGCGCTCACCGCCGACGGCGAGACGGCGATGGGCGAGCTCGGCGTCGACGTGCCGGCGCTGCGGCGCCGTCGCCGCCCGCTGACCCGGGCGTGCAAGGACTGGACCGAGCCCGGCCACCACCTGGCCGGAAGCCTGGGCGCGGCCATCGCCGCGGAATGCTTCGAGCGCCACTGGATCGAGCGCGGCGAGGCGGGACGGATCGTGCGCGTGACCCCGGCCGGGGAGCGCGGGCTACGCGCCTGGGCCGGCGTGGCCGCCTGAACGGCGGCTTGCACCGGCCAGGAGGGCCGCGGGGCGGGGCGAACCCCCTCGCATGGCTCTCGAGACCGCCCAGCGGGCCGACTTCGGAGAGCTCGTGCTGGACTTCCTCGGCTACCTGGAGTTCGAGCGCGGCCTCTCCCGCAACACCCTCGACGCGTACCGGACCGACCTGCTCCAGCTCGGGCAGTACCTCGACCGCGAGGGCCTGGACGCGTTGGCCATCGAGCACGACGGGCTCTCCGCCTTCCTGGCCGAGCTCGCCGACGGCGCCGACGGGCGCCCGCCGGTCAGCCCGGCGACGCTGCAGCGCAAGATCGCCTGCCTGCGCTCGTTCTATCGCCACCTGCGCCGCGAGGAGCGGGTCGATCACGACCCCACCGCCCGGCTGCGCGCGCCGCGCAAGACCCAGCGGCTGCCCAAGGTGCTCGCGCGCGGAGAGGTCGACCGCCTGCTCGCCCAGCCCGAGGGGGACGCGCCGTCGGACCTGCGCGACAAGGCCCTGCTCGAGCTCATGTACGCGTGCGGCCTGCGTGCGACGGAGGCGATCGAGCTGGAGGTGTCCGACGTCGACCTCGATGCCGGCCTGCTGCGCGCCCGCGGCAAGGGCGCCAAGGAGCGGCTCGTGCCGGTCGGCCGCAGCGCGGTGCACGCCCTGCGCATGTGGCTGGCCCGCGGGCGGCCGCAGCTGGTGGGCGAGCGCCTCGAGCCGCGCCTGTTCGTCAACCGCCGCGGCGCCGGCCTGACCCGCCAGGGCCTGTACAAGATCGTCCAGCGCCACGCGCGGTCGGCGGGCCTGGACGGGAAGATGAGCCCGCACACGCTGCGCCACACGTTCGCGACCCACCTGCTCGCCGGCGGCTGCGACCTGCGCGCGCTGCAGGAGATGCTCGGCCACGCCGACATCGCGACGACGCAGATCTACACGCACCTGTCGGCCGAGCGGCTGAAGGACGTGTACTTCGAGGCGCACCCGCGGGCGAACGCGGATTGAGGGCGTCGGCCGCGCCTGACGCCTGACGCCCAGCGGGTTCGCCAAGATGGCGCGATGCGCGCAGGCCTGCTCGTCCTCGCGATCGGCGCCGCCATGACGCTCCTCGGGTGCGGCGACGCTCGCGTCGCCGCACCCGACATCACCACGCCCCGACCGCCCGACGGCACGCACCCGACGACGTATCCGGCCGCGGGGGTGAGCCTGCAGGTGCCGAACTCCTGGCGGGCCGAGCAGGGCACCAGCCCGCTGGTGGCGTCGATCGCCTCGGGGACGGCGACGGTGGCGATCTGGCGCTACCCGCGCACCGAGCCGCTGCCCAAGAAGGCCAAGACCCTGGGCGCGGCCAGGGACGCGCTCGTGGGCGCCGCGCGCAAGCGCGATCGCACCCTGAGGATCTCCCGCGCCGCCGTCGTGCGCTTCCATGGGCGCCCGGCGCTGCAGGTGGTCGGGACCGAGACGGTGGGGACGCAGCCGCGCATGGTGCGCTCGACCCACATCTTCACCGATCACAGCGAGGTGGTGGTCGAGGCGCTGGCTCCGCCGGACGCGTTCCCGGGGCTCCAGCGCAGCGTGTTCGCGCCGCTCCTGCGCTCGCTGAAGATCAGCCCCATCCCGCGATGAGCGCCCGGCGGGCGTTCGTGGTCGTGCTCGACGCGTGCGGCGTGGGCGCGCTGCCCGATGCCGCAGCGTACGGCGACGAGGGCACGAACACGCTCGGCCACCTCGCCGAGGCCGTCGGCGGGCTGCGCCTGCCCACGCTGCAAGGGCTCGGGCTGGGCAACGTGCTGCCGCTGCGCGGCGTGGCCCCGGCCGATGCCCCGGCCGTCCACGGCCGCCTGCATCCCCTCGGGCCGGGCAAGGACTCGACGGCCGGGCACTGGGAGCTCATGGGCGTGGTCGCAGCGGCGCCGGCGCCGACCTACCCCGACGGGTTCCCGCCCGCGGTCGTGGACGCCGTGCGTGGCGCCACCGGGCGCGGCGTGATCGGCAACCGGTCGTCGGAGGGACTCGGGGCGATCGCCCGCTGGGGCGACGAGCACGTGCGCAGCGGCGACCTCATCGTCTACACCTCGGCCGACTCCGTGCTGCAGATCGCGGCGCACGAGGACGTGGTCCCGGTGGAGCGGCTCTACGCGCTGTGCGCGCGGGTGCGGGCCACGCTGCCGGCCGAGCACGCGGTGGGCCGGGTGATCGCGCGGCCGTTCACCGGCGCGCCGGGCGACTACGCCCGCCTGCCCGCCCGCCGTGACTTCGCGCTGCCGCCGCCCGCGCCCTCCTACCTGGACGCGCTGCGCGCGGTCGGCGTGCCCGTGCACGCGGTGGGCAAGGTCGGGCAGCTGTTCGCCGGCGTGGGCATCGACGCCGAGCCCCCGGCGGCCGACAACGCGCAGGGGATCGACGCCACGACCGCGCTCGTCGACGGGCTGGAGAGCGGGCTCGTGTTCACCAACCTGGTCGAGACCGACACCGTCTACGGGCACCGCAAGGACGCGGCCGGGTTCGCGGCGGCGCTGGAGCGCATCGACGCTGCGGTGGCGGACTGGCTCGAGCGGCTGCGCGGCGACGATCTGCTCGTGCTCACCGCCGATCACGGGTGTGACATCACCCACGCCCAGACCGACCACACGCGCGAGCACGCGCCGCTGCTGGCGGTCGCGGCCGGCGTCGCGGGCACCCGCCACGACGGGCCGCTGGCCGACGTGGGCGCGTCGGCACTGCGCTGGCTGGCGGGCGCGCAGGCGCCGGAGCTGCCGGGGGAGGCGTTCGTCTGATGCCCGAGCTGCCCGAGGTCGAGACCATCCGCCGCCAGCTCGCCCCGCGCTTGGAGGGGCGGCGCATCGTGCGCGTGGCCATCCACGACCCGCGCTGGTGCGAGCCGGTCGCCCCCGCCGAGGTGGTGGCAGCCGTGCAGGGGCGGCGCATCGAGGCGCTGCGGCGGCGGGGCAAGTACTTCGACTTCGCGCTGTCCGACGACGTGCACCTGCTCTGGCACCTGCGCATGACCGGGACGCTGCTCTACGACCCCGCGCCGCGGCCGCCAGTGGTGCGGGTCGACCTCGCTTTCGACGACGGGCACGCGCTGGCCTTCGTGGATCCGCGGCGCTTCGGGACCGGCCAGCTCGCGCTCGGCCCTGAGGGGCTGGAGGCGTTCTACGCGGCGCGCCTGGGGGTGGAGCCGCTGGGCGACGCCTTCACCACCGAGCACCTGCACGCGCTGGCGCGCGCGTGTCGCGCGCCGGTAAAGGCCATGCTGCTGGATCAGAAGCGCATCGCCGGCGTGGGGAACATCTACGCCGACGAGGCGCTGTTCCGCGCCCGCATCCACCCGCTGCGCGAGGCCGACCGCCTGAACCGCCCGCAGACGGCGGCGCTGCGCGACGCGGTGGTCGAGTCGCTGCAGGCGGGAATCGCCTACGGCGGCGCGACCATCGACGACTACCGCGACCCCGACGGCGGCCGCGGTGGCTTCCAGGACGAGTTCCTCGTGCACCGGCGCGCCGGCGAGCCGTGCCCGCGCTGCGGCACGCCGATCGTCAAGCTGGTTGCCGCGGGGCGCGGCACCTACGTCTGCCCGCGCTGCCAGCCGCGACCCCGTCCGAGGCGCATGCAACGCTAAAGGGTCCATGCCTGGCTCGCTGAAGACCGAGGCGATCGTCCTGCGCTCGATCCGCTACGGCGAGGGCGACCGCGTGCTCCACCTCTACACGCCCCACCGCGGGCGCCTGTCGGCCATCGCCAAGGGCGCGCGCAAGGCACGCAGCCGCTTCGGCGGCCGGCTCGAGCCGTTCTTCCGCCTCCACCTGGTGCTCTACGAGGGGCGCGGCGACATGCTCACCGTCACCAGCGCCGAGACCGCCGCGGCCCATCCCCGGCTGCGCGACGACGGCCGGGCGCTGGACACCGCGGCGCGTGCGTGCGATGCGGTGGCACGCCTGTTCGAGCAGGGCGATCCCAACCCGGCGACCTACCACCTGCTGGCCAACGAGCTCGCGCTGCTGGACGCCGACCCGGCCCGCGGCGGCGCCGCCAACCAGCTCGCGTTCCGGCTCAAGCTCCTGCTCGCGGCCGGCCTGGCGCCGCACCTGGGGGCGTGCGCGTCCTGCGGCGAGTCCGACCACCTGACCGCGTTCTCGGGCGCCGCCGGCGGCGTGGTGTGCACGGCGTGCGAGGGCGCCGGGTTCGCCCTGCACGAAGAGGCCTACGCGTTCCTCGTCGAGGCCCTGGCCCGGCCCCTGGCCGAGACCCCCACCGCGTCCGAGCGCGCGCTGCGCCAAGCCGAGCGCGCGATCGTGGAGACGGTCGAGTACCACGGCCACATCAGGCTCCGACCGGCAGCCTGAACGTCCCGGCGCTGGTCACCGCCCGAGCGTCCCGCGCATCCAATCGGCGAGCTTGCCCGTGGCGTCGCCGAGCTGGTCGCCCACCTTGGACACGGTGTCGCTCGCGTCGCGGAAGAACCCGCGGAAGCGCTCGGAGTAGAACGCGAACGCGTCCGTGGCCTCGTCGCGGGCGCCGCGCTCCTGGCCGCGCCGTACGTACGCGCCGCCCATCACCCGGTCGTATTCGCCCGACTGCACCCAGCGCATGAGCTCGCGCACCCGGCGGACCGGCAGCGGGTGGGTCTGGGCGACCTCGCGCGGCAGGCGGCGCAGGCGGTCCAGGCCCGAGTCCCAGTCCTCGTATTCGGCCGCCTGGCGCACGAAGGCGTCGAGGTTCAGCCGCCGCGAGGTCGCGCCCGCGGAGATGACCATCAGGGTCCGGCACGTCGCCATCGGGTCGCGGGTGACGAGCGTGGCGGCGCGGTCGCTGGTCAGCTCGGCGGCGCGGAACCACTCGAGCAGCGCGAGCTTGACCCCGAGCAGCGGGACGCCGGCCACCGAGGGAAGGGGCCCGGTCCCGAGCGCGAGCAGGATCTCCAGCGCGGTCATGTAGAGCACGTGGTCGGCGAGCACGTGCCCGACCTCGTGGCCGAGCACGGTGCGCAGCTCGACCTCGTCGAACAGCTCGACCGCCTGCGAGGTCAGCACGATGATCGGCTTGCCCGAGCCGACCGCCGCCGCATTGGTGAGCGGGTACTGCGTGAGGTAGAGGTCGTACACCTCGGGAAGGTCGAGGCGCGACAGCGCCGCCCGGTAGTCGGCCCACACCTCGGGCAGCTGATCGGGACCGAGCTTGACCGAGGCGGCCAGCAGGTTCTGCCGCAGCGAGCGCTCGTAGCCGAGCTCGATGAGCTTGCGCACGACGGTGTCGAGCATCGGCACCGCGTGCAGCGCCGCCGTCGCGGCGCGGTCGGCGGGGTGCTCGAACGCGCGGGGAGAGATGCCGATCAGGCGCTGGTCTTCGGGGAGCACGGTCATGGGGTGACGAATGTCATAGCGAAGTCAGGACGCGCGCCACTTCTCGGGGCGCCGGATCGCGCCTACCGTCGCCTGCCATGACCGCGATCTCCGTCACTGACCTCCACAAGTCCTACGACGGCACGGAGGCCGTCCGCGGCGTCAGCTTCGACGTCGCCGCCGGCGAGGTGTTCTGCCTCCTCGGCCCCAACGGCGCGGGCAAGACCACGACGGTCGAGATCCTCGAGGGCTACCGCCTGGCCGACTCCGGCACGGTGCGCGTGCTCGGCGCCGACCCCGCCCGCGGCGAGCGCGCGCTGCGCGATCGCCTCGGCATCGTGCTGCAGTCCGGCGGGCTTCAGCCCGAGCTCACCGTGGCCGAGGTGCTCGAGATGTACGGCCGCTGGTACGAGCGCACGCGGCCCGTGGACGAGCTGCTGGAGCTTGTCGAGCTTGCTAGCGAGCGCGACGCGCGCGTGTGCACGCTCTCGGGTGGGCAGCAACGGCGCCTCGACCTCGCACTCGGCCTGGTCGGCGACCCCGAGGTGCTGTTCCTCGACGAGCCCACGACCGGCTTCGACCCGGGCGCCCGCCGGCGCGCGTGGTCGACGATTCGCTCGCTCTGCTCGCTGGGCAAGACGGTCGTCCTCACCACCCACTACATGGATGAGGCGCAGGCGCTCGCCGACCGCGTCGCGGTGATGGTCGCGGGCAGGATCATCGCCCTCGGGCCGCCCGAGCAGCTCGCCGGCCGCGACGCCCTGCCGGCCGAGATCCGCTTCCGCGTGCCCGAGACGGTCCGCTTGCCCGACCTCCCCGGCGTCACGCGGGACGGGCAGAGCGTGCTCGTGCGCACGCCCGAGCCGGTCGCCGTCACGCATCGGCTCACCGGATGGGCGCTGGAAACGGGCGTCGCGCTGGACGGCTTCGCCGTCGCCCAGCCGTCGCTGGAAGACATCTACCTGGAGCTGACCACATGACCTCGGCCCTCTCCCTCATCGCCTGGCAGGTCCGCTACGAGCAGCGCTCGTTCTGGCGCAACCGGCGCGCGTCGCTGTTCGGGTTCCTGTTCCCCGTGCTGCTGTTCGTCATCTTCGCGACGCTCAACAAGCACGCCCACCTGAACGTCGACGGCGGGGTCTCCTACGTCACCTGGTACCTGCCCGGGATCATCGCCTACGCGCTGGTGACCACCGCGTTCTCCAACCTGGCCATCAGCCTGGTCAGCGCCCGCGACCAGGGCGTGCTCAAGCGCGTTCGCGGCACGCCGCTGCCGTGGTGGGCGTTCCTGGCCGGTCGCGTCGGGTCGTCGCTGGCCATCTCCGGCCTGACGACGGCGCTGCTGCTGGCCCTGGGAGCGATCACCTACGGGGTCGACATCCCGGTCGACACGCTGCCGGGCCTGGTGCTGGCGCTGCTGGTGGGAACCGCGTGCTTCACGTCCCTGGGCATCGCGGTGGTCCGGTTCATGCCCGGCGCCGACAGCGCGGGGCCGATCCTCGCCATCCTCGTCACCCCGGTCGCTCTCGTGTCGAACGTGTTCTTCCCGGTGAGCCACAGCTGGATCACCGACGTGGCGGGCGTGCTGCCGCTCAAGCCGCTGTCCGACGCCTTGCACTCGGCGTTCTCGCCGGCCACGGCGGCGCCGGGGATCGCGTGGGGCGACCTGCTCGCGCTCGCGATCTGGCTGGCCGTCGGGAGTGCCATGATGGTGCGGTTCCTGCGCGTCCAGGCGAGGGCAGAATGACCGACGGGATGTTCTTCGAGCAGGGCTACTGGACGGCCAACCAAAGCGTCAGGCGGCGCCTGTGCTTCATGGGCTCGGCCCTGCTGTGGCTGGCGATCCCGATCGCCGACCTCTCCAACCAGGACCCTTCGGGCCTGGAGATCGCGGGGGCGGCCGTGGGCATGGTCGCGTTCGCGATCGTGTTCCTCGACGCGGCGTGGCGGCCGGTGACGCACGAGGACATCGCGCGGGTGCTCGTGCGGACCGGCCTGGCGCTGGCGCTGGCGACCACGCTGACGCTCACGCTCGTGCCGTCGTTCGCGCTGATGTTCGTGCTGGCCGCGGTCGGGGCGGGCATCCGGCTGCCGCCGCGGCTGGGCGTGCCGGCCGTCCTCTTCACGACCGTGCTCGCGGCCGTCAGCAGCGCGCTCGGTGGGGCCACCGACGCGCAGGTCGGCTCGTGGGCCGTCACGACGGTGGCCATGGGGATCCTGTTCGTGGCCTTCGGCCGGCTCATCGTGGCCAACATGGAGCTGCGCGCGGCCCGCGCCGAGCTGGCCCAGCGCGCCGTGGCCGAGGAACGCGAGCGCTTCAGCCGCGACCTGCACGACCTGCTCGGGCACAGCCTCTCGGTCATCGCGCTCAAGGCCGAGCTGGCCGACCGCACGCTCCCCGACCACCCCGAGCGGGCCGAGCGCGAGGTCCGGCAGATCCAGACCGTCGCCCGCGAGGCGCTGGCCGAGGTGCGCCAGACCGTCAGCGGCTACCGGCTGCCGACGCTCGAGGGCGAGCTGGCGGGCGCGCGCATGGCGCTCGAGGCCGCGGGCATCGAGGCCGACCTGGCGAGCGAGCGCATCGCGCTTCCGCCCGAGGCCGAGGCGGTGCTCGCGTGGACCGTGCGCGAGGGCACGACGAACGTCATCCGCCACAGCAATGCCCGCCACGCGTCGATCCGGATCCTGCCCGGTCTCGTGGCCGCAAGCGCCGAGGTCGTCGACGACGGCCGCGGCGCCAACGGCGGCCCGCCCGACGGCGGCCACGGCCTGGCAGGGCTGCGCGAGCGGGCGGAGCGCCTCGGCGGCGACGTCGACGCCGGCACCGGCGCCGCCGGCGGCTTCCGCCTGCGCGTGAGCGTCCCGGTGTGATCCGCGTCCTCCTCGCCGAGGACCAGACGATGGTCCGCGAGGCGATCGCCAGCCTGCTCGCGCTCGAGTCCGACGTCGAGGTCGTGGGCCAGGTCGGGCGCGGCGACGAGGTGCTCGACGCCGCGCGCGCCGCCCGGCCCGACGTCGCGCTGCTCGACATCGAGATGCCGGGCGCCTCGGGCCTCGACGCCGCGGTGGCGCTGCACGCCGAGCTGCCCGAGACGCGCGTCCTCATCCTCACCACGTTCGGCCGGCCCGGGTACCTGCGCCGCGCGATGGAGAGCGGCGCCGCTGGGTTCCTGCTCAAGGACGCGCCCGGGGCCGAGCTGGCGCAGGCGATCCGGCGCGCGGTGGCCGGGGACAAGGTTGTCGACCCCGGCCTGGCGGCGGAGGCGCTGTCCGAGGGTGAGAGCCCGCTGACGCCGCGCGAGCGCGAGGTGCTCGACCGCGCCCGCCGGGACGGGACGATCGCCGAGATCGCCGCCTCGCTGCACCTCTCGCCGGGCACGACGCGCAACCACCTGTCCTCGATCATGGGCAAGCTCGGCGCCCAGAGCCGGATCGAGGCGATCCGCATCGCGGAAGAGAAGGGCTGGCTCTAGCATGGGGCACGGTGGACGACGTCGCGGTAGCCACGAAGTACGTCTACGCCTTCTCGGAGGGCTCACGCGACATGCGCGAGCTGCTTGGGGGCAAGGGCGCCAACGTGGCCGAGATGACCCGCGTGCTCGGCGCCGACCGCGTCCCGGCCGGCTTCACCATCACCACCGAGGCGTGCGTCGCCTACATGGCCGCCGACCGCTCCGAGCCCGAGGGGCTCGACGAGCAGGTGGCCGAGGCGCTGGCCGCGCTCGAGGAGCAGGCCGGCCAGAAGCTCGGCGACGACGGGGACCCGCTGCTGGTCTCGGTGCGGTCGGGCGCGCGCGAGTCGATGCCGGGGATGCTCGACACCGTCCTCAACCTCGGCCTCAACGACCGCTCGGTGCAGGGCCTGGCCAAGGTCACGGGCAACGACCGCTTCGCCTGGGACTCCTACCGCCGCTTCGTGCAGATGTTCGGCAACGTCGTGCACGGCATCGAGGGCGAGCGCTTCGAGGACGAGATCGAGCGCGTCAAGCGTGACCGCGGGGTGGAGGCGGACACCGACCTCGACGTCGACGCGCTGCGCGAGCTCGTCGGCGCGTTCTCGGGCTTCTACGACTTCCCGTCCGACCCGCGCGAGCAGCTCCAGCGGGCCATCCGGGCCGTGTTCGACTCGTGGGTGGGCGACCGCGCGGTCAAGTACCGCCGGCTGAACCGCATCCCCGACGCCTGGGGCACCGCGGTCAACGTGCAGCGCATGGTGTTCGGCAACAAGGGCGACACCAGTGGCTCCGGCGTCGCCTTCTCGCGCGACGAGGTCACCGGCGCGCCCGAGCCCTCGGGCGACTTCCTGCCCAACGCGCAGGGCGAGGACGTGGTCTCCGGCGTGCGCACCCCGCGCGACATCAGCGAGATGGCGGAGTGGATGCCCGAGGTCGGCGAGCAGCTGCGCGAGATCCTGCGCACGCTCGAGCGCCACTACGGCGACATGCAGGACACCGAGTTCACCGTCGAAGAGGGCCGGCTCTACATGCTCCAGACCCGCAACGCCAAGCGCCCGGCGCAGGCGGCGGTGCGGTTCGCGTGCGACGCGGTCTCCGAGGGCCTGCTGTCGCGCGAGCAGGCGCTGCTGACCATCGACGCGGGCAGCCTGGAGACGCTGGTCTCGGACCGCTTCGACCCGGCCGCGAAGTTCGACGTGGCCGCGATGGGCATCGCGGCCTCGCCCGGCGGCGCCAAGGGCGAGGTGGTCTTCACCGCCGTCGACGCGGTCTCCGCCAAGGCCGAGGGGCGCGAGGTCATCCTCGCCCGCCCGTTCACCGACGCCGGCGACGTGGCCGGCTTCGCGGCGGCCAAGGGCATCCTCACCACCACCGGCGGCAAGGCCTCGCACGCGGCGCTGGTCGCGCGCGGGATGGGCCGCCCCGCCATCACCGGCGCCGCCAAGCTGCACATCGACGTCCGGGGCCGCAAGCTGAAGCTGCCCGACGGGCAGGAGCTGGCCGAGGGCGACTTCATCGCCATCAACGGCTCCACCGGCGAGATCACCACCGACGACGTGCCGGTCATCGCGCCCGGCGTGTCGGAGGAGCTCGAGACCGTGCTGGGCTGGGCCGACGAGCTGCGCGACCTCGGGGTTCGGGCCAACGCCGACGACGCGGAGTCGGCCGCTCGGGCCGCCGAGCTCGGCGCCGAGGGCATCGGCCTGTGCCGCAGCGAGCACATGTTCCTCGGCGACCGCACGCACCTGATGGCGGACGTGATCCTGGCCGACGACGACGAGGCGCGCTCAGAAGCGATCGAGCGCCTGTATCCCCTGCAGGAGGACGACTACGCGCGCATCCTCGAGGCGATGGACGGGCGCCCGGTGTGCGTGCGGCTGCTCGATCCGCCGCTCAACGAGTTCCTGCCCGACCCCGACGAGCTGCCCGAGGGCTCGGACGAGCGCAAGCGGGTCGAGGCGCTCGAGGAGGAGAACCCGATGCTCGGCACCCGCGGGGTGCGGCTCGGGATCCTCCAGCCCGATCTCTACGAGATGCAGGTGCGCGCACTGTTCCGCGCCGCCAAGCGGGTCCCGGGAGCCAACGTCGAGGTCATGGTCCCGCTGGTCGACTACGAGCGCGAGCTCGAGTTCATTCGCGACCGCATCGTCCGCGTGGCCGAGGAGGAGGACGCGACCGGCTACCCGATCGGCTCCATGATCGAGCTGCCGCGGGCGTGCTTCGTGGCCGACCGCATCGCGGAGCAGGCCGATTTCTTCTCCTTCGGCACCAACGACTTGACCCAGACCGGGCTCGGCTTCTCGCGCGAGGACATCGAGGCCCGGATCCTCGAGCGCTACATCGAGGTCGGGATCCTCGACCGCTCGCCCTTCGAGACCATCGACGAGCCGGGCGTGGGGCAGCTCGTGCGCATGGGCGCGTGGCTGGGGCGCAAGCAGCGCGGGACGCTGAAGATCGGCATCTGCGGCGAGCACGGCGGCGACCCGGAGTCGATCGCGTTCTTCGCCACCTCGGGCATCGACTACGTGTCCTGCTCGCCGCCGCGCGTGCCCGGCGCGCGCCTGGCCGCGGCCCAGGCGGCCATCCGCGAGTCGTCCTGAGCGACTGACACAATCGGTGGTGTGGAGGCCCCTCCCGTCACTCCGCTGGTCGCGGATCGCTTCGAGGCCCGCATACGCGCCGTCGAGGCGGCGCACCTGTCGCCGCTGGCCACGCCTTCCTACCCGGCGCGGCGCCGCGTGGCCGAGGTCGACTGCACGCTGCGCACGCCGTTCCAGCGCGACCGCGACCGGATCGTGCACTCCAAGCCGTTCCGGCGGCTCATGCACAAGACGCAGGTCTTCGTCTCGCCCGAGGGCGACCACTACCGGACGCGGCTCACGCACACGCTCGAGGCCACGCAGGTCTCGCGCACGGTGGCGCGGGCGCTGCGGCTCAACGAGGACCTGGTCGAGGCCATCGGGCTCGGGCACGACCTCGGGCACCCGCCGTTCGGCCACATCGGCGAGGAGGTGCTCGACGCCTGCCTGCGCGAGCGCTTCGGCGGGTCGTTCCGCCACAACGAGCACTCGGTGCGGCTGGTCGAGCCGCTCAACGTGACCGAGCCGGTGCTGGACGGCATCCTGCGCCACTCCGGCGGGACCGACCTGCCGGCGACGCTCGAGGGGCGGATCGTGCGGCTGGTGGACCGGATCGCCTACATCAACCACGACATCGACGACGCCCTGCGGGCCGGGATCATCGCCCGGTCCGACCTGCCGGCGGAGGAGATCGCGGTGCTGGGCGACGGCGGGTCGGAGCGGATCGACACGCTCGTGCACGACCTCGTCGAGCACTCCGAGGCGGCTGGGGACATCGTGCAGGGCGAGCGCGTGGGCGGGGCAATGCGCTCTTTGCGGACGTTCATGTTCGACCGGGTCTACCTGGGCAAGCAGGCGCGCGCCGAGCACGCCAAGATCGCCCGCGTGATCCGCACGCTGTTTCACCACTACTGCGAGCACCCGGCCGAGCTTCCGCCGGCGACGGCCGGCGATCCGCTGTCGGTGCGGGTCACCGACTACCTGGCCGGCATGACCGACCGGTTCTGCCTGCGGGCCTTCGAGGCCCTGGCGGTGCCGAAGGGCTTCCTGTAGGCCGGCCTTGCCTGCGGGCCGGTACACCGACGACTCCAAGGAGCGGGTGCGCGAGGCGGCCGACATGGCCGAGGTCGTGGGCGCGCGCACCGACCTGCGCCGCGCCGGGCCCGGGCGCTACATGGGCCTGTGCCCGTTCCACGACGAGCGCACGCCGTCCTTCTCGGTCGACGCGGACAAGATGGTCTACCACTGCTTCGGCTGCGGGGCCTCGGGCGACGTGTTCACGTTCGTGCGCGAGACCGAAGGGGTCGAGTTCACCGGCGCGCTGGAGCTGCTGGCCGATCGTTACGGGGTCGCGCTCGAGCGCTCGGCCGAGGACCCGGCCGCGGCGGCGCGGCGGGAGAAGCGCGACCGGCTCTACGCCCTGCTCGAGCGCACCGCGGCCTACTACGAGCGCGTGCTGTGGGAGTCGGCCGAGGCGGCCGGCGCGCGGGAGTACCTGGCCCAGCGTGGGCTGGGGGAGGAGGTGCTGCGGCGCTTCCGGGTCGGGTGGGCGCCGAGCCCCTGGGACCGCGTCTACACGGCCTCGCGGCGGGCGGGCTTCAGCGACGAGGAGCTGTTCGGGGCGGGGCTGGCGTCGCGCTCGCGCCGCAACGGCCAGCTCTACGACCGCTTCCGCGCGCGCATCACCTTCCCGCTGGCCGACAAGCGCGGGCGGGTCATCGGGTTCGGGGCGCGCACGCTCTCCAGCGGGTCCACGGGGCCGAAGTACCTGAATTCTCCGGAGGGCGACCTGTACCGCAAGGGCCAGTACCTGTTCGGGCTGCACCTGGCCCGGCGGGCCGCGGCGACGGCGCAGGCGATGGTGGTGGCCGAGGGCTACACCGACGTGCTGGCGCTCTCCCAGGCCGGGGTCGAGAACGCGGTCGGGCTGATGGGCACGGCGCTGACCGAGGCGCAGGTGGTCGAGCTCGCCAACGCCGTGGGCGGTGGCGGCACGATCGACCTGGCCCTCGACGCGGACGAGTCGGGCCTGGAGGCGATGGTGCGGGCGGCAGCGCTGGCGTCGAGCCGCGACGTGACGCTGCGCGTGGTGCCGCTGCCGGACGGCCTCGACCCCGCCGACCTCGTCGCCCGCGACGGCGCCGACCGGGTGCGGGCGCTGATCGCCGAGGCGGTGCCGTTCGCCCGCTTCCGCGTGCAGCACATCCTCGCCGGCGCGGAGCTGGGTACGCCCGAGGGGCGTGACCGGGCGCTGGCCGCGCTGCGGCCGGTGATCGGGTCGCTGCCGGCGGGCATCACGCGCGACGAGCTCGTGCGCCAGGTGGCCTCGCGGTTGAGCTTGTCCGCGGACCTCGCCGGGTCGCTGCTCGCGCGCAACCCGGCGCCGCGGGCGACCGCGCAGGCGCCGCGCGGCGTGCTCGACCGGGGCGAGCAGGCCGAGAAGACGTTCCTGGCCCTGTGCATCGCGCTGCACGACCCGGGCCGCGAGGCGCTGCGCCGGGTCAGCCTCGAGGAGCACTTCACGTCGCCGCTGGTGCGCCGGGCCGCCGAGCACCTGCGCACCCATATCACCGCGCCGCTGGATGGGCTGCCGCGCGACGACGACGCGCTGGCCGGGTTGATGGCGGAGCTGCAGATCCGTGCCGACCGCGAGCAGGCCGACCCGTCCATGCTCGAGGTCGAGCTGCTCCAGCTCGAGAAGCACCGCCTCGAGCGCCGGATCGCCGAGGGCGGCGCTGTGGCCGAGCTGGCCGAGAAGCGCGAGCAGGTCACCAAGGACATCCGCCAGGCGGTCACGCAGGTGATGGAGCGGACGGTCGCGGAGCGCTGAGCAGCGGCCCGGCCGCAGGCTTGGAACGAAAGCTCCGGGGGTGGGACTCGAACCCACAACTTTTCGGTTAACAGCCGAACGCTCTGCCGATTGAGCTACCCCGGATTGTGGTGCATCAGTGCCGGTCGGCCGAGGCCCACTTTATCGCGGCAGGGGAGCCACTCCAGCCTCGATCTCGGCGTGGCAGTTGGCGCAGAGGAGCACGCACTTGCGCGCCTCCTCGCGGCTGCGGGCGAGCGAGCGGGTCAGCCCCATCTGGGCCACGCTGAACGACTTCGTCGCCGCATCGACGTGGTGGAAGTGCAGCGCCCCGAGGTAACGGTCATACCCGCAGGCCGTGCACCGTCCGCCCGCCTCGGCGACGAGGATCTCCTTGACGCGGCGCCGCCGCCGGGCCACGGACTCCACCCGGCAGCGCAGGCAGCGCACATGCCCCTGCCTGTCGATGGCGTGTCCGGTGGCCCCATGAGCGGGGCACTCCGCGATGAGCCTCCCGTCCTCGGCCACGCCCACCATCCGATGCGGCCTGCGTGCGCGTGTGGTGGCAAGGCCATGGGCGCGGATCCAGTACCGGACCGTCGTCGGGCTCCGATCGACCCGCGCGGCGATCTGGCGGACCGTGAGGCCCTCCTCGATCAGCGCGGCGAGGGTTGCGCGATCCAGCGCTCCGCGGGGTGTGTGCGATCGAGCCTCCACGCACCGATCGTGTGCGCGGGGGCGGACGGAATCAGTCCGGCTCGACCCGGCCCGTGACCTCGAGGATCGCCTGGGCCAGCAGGCCGCAGATCAGGGCCCCGATGAGGCTGTTGAGGATGGCCAGCCCCGCGAACACGCCGCAGGTCCCGGCCAGGAAGTGGTAGGTCCACGGGACCCCGCTGTCCGATCGCAGCCAGGCGGTCCATCCGGCGGGCTGCTCGCGCGTGCGGTAGTCGCTCGGGTCCTTGGAGGGCCAGGACACGCCAATCGTGTTACCCAGAAGTGCGCGATTCCTCTCCCAGCCTTTCGACGAGCTCCGCCGCCCGGGTGGGGCCGTCGTGCCCGGCCGACCACGCCGCCACGGCGCCCACGCGCTCGCGATAGCGCGGGTCGTCGAATGCGCGCTGCACCGCCAGGCGTACCGTCGCCGGGGTCACCAGTCGCCCCGGCAGCCGCACGCCGAGGCCGGCCCAGTCCAGGCGCGCCGCGTTCTCGCCCATGTCGGCACCCACCGGCACCGCGACCACGACGGCTCCGGAATGGAGCGCCCGCACGAGCGTCCCGTGCCCGGCGTGGCACACCACCGCGGCCGCGCCGGGGAACGACTGCGAGTAGGAGATCCACTCGGCCAAGCGGGTGTTCGGCGGGGCCGAGAGCGGCTGCGGCGGCGGGCGCCGGTTCCAGGTCGCCAGCACGCGCACGCCCGCGCGACCCAGCCCGTTGACGGCGGCCCTGAGCATGCGCTGCTTCGGGTCCTGCGAGGTCGAGGGCGCGACCACCACCAGCGGCGCGTCGCCGGCGGGCGGCTCGATGCGCTGGAACGGCGGCTCCCACAGCAGCGGCCCCACGACGTGCACGTGGGCCGGCCAGTCGCGCGGGTACTCGAGCTGCGGGTACGTGCCCACGAGCACTAGCCGGTCCGACAGCCCACCGTGCACCCGCACCTGTGGCGCCAGGCCGAGGCGGCGGCGTGTCTCGTTGAGCTCGTCGCGCCCCTGTCGCTCGCCCTTTCCCACCGGCCCGCGCAGCGCGTTCCACAGCCCGCGCCCGACGATCGTGCGGGGCAGGCGCGCCCCCAGGGCGTAGGGCGGAAACCCCGGCGCGCCGACCGGGAACACGTGCGGCACCACGGTCGCCACCGGCACGCCCGCGACCTCGCCTGCCAATGCCGGGGCCAGCGTGAGGATGTCGGCGACGACCACGTGCGGCGCGACCTCCGCAACCAGCGGCCCCATCTCCCGCGCCGCCCGCACCACCGCGGCGTAGGGCTTGAGCGGCTTGTCGCGGGTGGGGAAGACCTGGTACTCGCCCGCGGGCGCAAAGCGCATGCCGCCGGCCTCGACGTAGGGGCGCCAGCGCGACCACGTCTGCAGCGTGACCTCGTGCCCGCGCTCTACGAGCCGCGTGCCCAACGCCAGCATCGGGAACGCGTGCCCCGGGTCGCCGAAGGCGCCGAGGAGCAGCCGCACCTACAGCGCGATCGCGGCCATCTGCCGCAGCTGGTCCAGCCGCTCGTCGAGCGTGAAGGCCATCGGCGTGACCGCCAGCGTGGCCACGCCCGCGTCGCGGTAGGCAGCCACGCGCTCGCGCACGTGCGCGGCGGGGCCGGCCAGCGTGAGCATGTCGATGAGCTCGTCGGGCAGCGCCGCGGCCGCCTCCTCACGGCGCCCGTCGAGGTAGAGGTCCTGCACCGTCTGGGCGGCATCGGCGAAGCCGAAGCGCGAGACCGCCGCCTTGTAGAAGTTACGATCGCGCGAGCCCATCCCGCCCACGTAAAGGGCGAGCACCGGCCGCATGAGGTCGCGGGCGGCGACGATGTCGTCGGAGATCATCAGGCTCACCGAGGGGACGATCTGGAACCCGTCCAGCGAGCGGCCCGAGCGCGCGGCGCCCTCCTCGAGCAGCGGCCGCACCTCGCCGACGTGCTCGGGCGAGAACAGGAACGGCAGCCAGCCGTCGGCGATCTCGCCCGCCAGGGCCGTGTTCTTCGGCCCGATGGCGGCGAGGAAGATCGGGATCTGGTCCTGCACCGGCGCGATGGTCAGCTTCAGCGCCTTGCCCGGCCCGTCGGGCAGCGGCAGCTCCAGCGTCTCCCCGGCGAACTCGAGCCGCTCGCGCGCCAGCGCCTTGCGGACCACCGCCACGTACTCGCGCGTGCGCTGCAGCTGGCGCGCGAAGCGCTGGCCGTGCCAGCCCTCGGCCACCTGCGGCCCCGACGTCCCCAGCCCGAGCTGGAAGCGCCCGCCCGAGATCTGGTCCAGCGTCGCCGCGGTCATCGCGGTCATGGCCGGCGAGCGCGCCGGGATCTGGAAGATCGCCGACCCGAGCTTGATCTTCTCGGTCGAGGCGGCGAGCCAGGCGAGCACGGTGGCGGCATCGGAGCCGTAGGCCTCGGCGGCCCAGACCGAGTCATAACCCAGGCGGTCGGCCTCCTGGACGACCTGCAGCTGCTCGGCGGCCGACAGCCCGAGCCCCCAGTACGCGACGTTGACCCCCAGCTTCATGGCCGCGGAACCCTATGCAAGTTCGCGCCCAGTGACGAGGAGAGCTCTTGCCGACCCCGAACGGCACGCGTAGATTGCGAGGCGATGCGTCGCCGCCGCCGGCCGATCGAGGATCTCCGTATCGCCGTCGAGTGCCTGCCTTCGACCACCCGCGCGGCCATGCTCGAGGGCGTGCGCACGTGGCCGATCATCGTCGGCGCCTACACCGACCGCCGCGGCGGCGTGTGCCCGATGCTCGCCGCCCACCGCTGCGGCGGGCGCACCGACTTCCTCGCGTTCGCGCGCGCATGGGACCGCTTCACCCACGCCAAGCGCCCGCGCCGCGCCACCGAGCGCGAGGTCGCGACCCTCATCGCCTACCTCGAGGCCGGCCTGCTCGGCGATCCGACGGCCGAGTTCGAGGCCGCCATCGCCGACCACCAGGCCGCCGCCCGCGACCGTCGCACGCGCGAGGCCGCGCGCGTGGGCTGGACCTGGCTCTGGGCCGCCGAGCGCCCCGGCGAGGCCGAGGAAGAGGGCCGCGAGCGCGAGCCGGCCTAGCCGGTCGCCCGACCGCTACAGCGCTTCGCCCGGGCGCTGGAAGATGATCTCGGGGATCACGCATGCCGGCGAGAGGTACAGCAGCGGGCGCGCCATGTCGGCGATGTCGTCGGGCCGGATCATCTCGTCGGTGGGGACGCTGTCGCGCACGAAGTCGGTCATGTTCGTGTCCACGAAGCCGGGGCACAGTGCGCAGGACTTGATCCCCAGGTGGTTGAGCTCCTTGTTCATGGACTGCGTGAAGCCGACGACGCCGAACTTCGTCGCCGCGTAGACCGAGAGCCAGCCCTGGCCCGACTTGCCGGCGATCGAGGCCAGGTTGACCACGACCGCGTTGCCCGACTCCTTGCCCGACGCGGCGAGGAGGTCGTGGCACTCGCGGTAGAAGATGACCATCGCGCGCAGGTTGACGTCGAGCTGCATGTCCAGCCGCTTGGTCACGATCTCCTGCACGGGCGCGCCGATGCCGACGCCCGCGTTGTTGACGAGGACGTCGAGACGACCGAAACGCTCGCGGTGGCGGCGCACGACCTCCTGGATGTCCTCCTCGTGGGCCATGTTGCCGGCGACCTCTTCGACCTCGCCGGTCCCGACGCCGCGCAGCGTCTCCACGGCCTCGGAGAGCTTCTCCGGGCGGCGCGCGGCCGCAGTCACGCCGAAGCCCTCGCCGAGCAGCATCTGAGCCAGCGCGTAGCCGATCCCGCTCGATGCTCCGGTGACGATGGCTGCCTTGTCGGCCATGCGGGGCGGTATCCAATCACGCCGATAGCTTGCGCTGGGGTTACGTGGCCGCGAACGGGCCAACCTTGATCTGCCCTTAGGCGTAATCCCTACAGTGACCGCCGTGCTCGGCCCCCGCTTCTTGACGGCTGGCCTGGTGATCGTCGCGCTCGCGGCCGCGATCGCGGGCTGTGGCTCCTCCTCGGACGACGCCGCCTCGGCACCGCCGGCCAACAAGGCCGACTTTCCCAAGCCCAACGGCCGCACGCTCGCCGCCCTCTCGAAGTCGGCGACCGAGGGCCCGGTCCTCGTGCCCAGCGTGTCCAACGCCTACAAGGGCGACAACCGTCTCGGGTTCGGCCTGTTCACCCGGGCGCAGAAGCAGATCAACGGCGCCCAGGTCGTCGTCTACACCGCCGACAAGCAAGGGAACAACGTCAAGGGCCCGTACCCGGCCCGCTTCGAGTCGCTGGCCGTCAAGCCCGCGTTCCAGAGCCACACCGTGGCCAACGATCCGGCCGCGGCCAAGGGCGTCTACGTCGCCCACGTTCCGTTCGCGAAGAACGGCCCGGCCACCATCTTGGGCATGGCTCGGGTCAACGGGAAGCTCATGAGCGCGGGCGAGCTCTCGCTGGTCGTCGGCGCCAACACGAGCGGCCCGCCGCAGGTGGGCGACAAGGCGATCCTCGTCCATACGCCGACGCTCGACGAGGTCGGTGGCGACGCGGCCAAGATCGACACCCGCGTGCCGCCCGCGACCCAGCTGTCGAAGACCGACTTCGCCAGCGTCGTGGGCAAGAAGCCGGTCGTGCTCCTGTTCGCGACCCCGGCGCTGTGCAAGTCGCGCGTGTGTGGGCCGGTGGAGGACATCGCCGCGCAGGTGGCCGCTCAGTACGAAGGCAAGGTCACGTTCATCCACCAGGAGATCTACAACAACAACAACGTCCAGGACGGCTTCCGCCCGCAGGTGGGCAAGTGGCGGCTGCCGAGCGAGCCCTGGGCGTTCGCGATCGACCGCAACGGGAAGGTGGTCGACCGCCTCGAGGGCGCCTTCTCCGCCGCCGAGATGCAGCAGGCGGCGCAAAAGGCCCTCGCCGCCTAAAGGACCGGCCCCAGTCCGCCGAGGAAGGGGGCACATGGGGGCGGCACCGCGCATTCTCGTCCTCGCCGGAGACGCCGTGGAAGCGGCGGGCTGCGAGCTCGCGCTGGAGACGGGACTGCCCGGCAGCACGGTGCGGACGCAGCGCAGCGCCACCGACGGGCTGGCCGCCGCGCGTACCGGCGGCTACGACATCGTGGTCACCGGCACGGGCCTGGCCGAGGGCCACGAGCTCGACCTCGTGCGCGCCCTGGCGGCCGATCCCGACGCGCCGCCGATCATCGCCATGCTCGGCGTCGGCTCCGAGCGCCTGGCCGCGGCCGCGCTGGCCGCCGGCGCCGAGGACGTCCTCACCGCCGGCCCCGACTTCACCATCGCGCTGGCCGACAGCGTGGCCATCGCCTACGGCCGGGCGCTGCACGCGCGCCGGCGCCGCGGTCTCGTGGGGCTGGGCGAGCGCCTGGACGCAGAGAGCACGATCGCCGGGGTGCTCGACGCGGCCGTCGCCGGCCTGGCGCTGTTCCTGGACGCCGACGGCGCGTCGGTCTGGCTGAGCTCGCCCGCCGGTGCGGGAGCCTCACACCTCGCCGAGGCGCTGGCCGACGATCCCGCCGACCTCGCCACCCGCTTCGCGGCCGCGCCCATCGACGGCGAGGCGCTCGTCCGCCTGCCCGACGGGCCCGGCGCAGCGGCGCTGGTGTGGGCGGCGTCGGGCGCTGACGACGTCCTCCTCGCCGCGCGGCGCAGCGACCAGGGCTGGCCGCCCGACGACGCGCGCTGGCTCGTGCTGGCCGCCCACGCGACGATGGGCGCGGTGGTGCGGGTGCTGCAGCGCGAGCGCATGCGCGCCGACGCCGACGGCGACGCCGTCACCGGGCTGCCGGGCGAGCGCCGCTTCCTGGCCGCCCTCGCCGCCGAGTCCGAGCGCGCCCGCCGCCACACCGCGCCGGTGGCGCTGCTGCTAGTCGAGGTCGACGGACTCGACGAGGCGCGCGACCGCCACGGCGAACCGGTCGTCCACGCGATCCTGCGCGAGACCGGCGCGGCGGTCGCCGGCGCGGTGCGCAGCTACGACTTCGCCGCGCGGATGGGCGCGCAGGGCTTCGGCGTGCTCTTGCCGGGCGCCGATCGGGCCGAGGCCGAGATCGTCGCCCAGCGCATCCGCAGCGCCGTGGCTGGCCACGAGTTCCCCACCGTCGGCCGCGTGACTGTGTCGCTCGGGCTCGCGGTCTTCCCCGAGGCCGTCGACGCGGTGCGCTCGCTGCTCGAGGCGGCCGAGCAGGCGCTGCTCGTGGGGCGGCGCAGCGGCGATGCCGTCGTGGCCGCGCCCGTCCGCCGGAAGGACGACCCGCCCGCCGGCCGCTGGTAGCTTCGGGCCATCGAGGCCCCTCGCACCCCGCTCGTCGTCGCGGCGCTGCTCGCAGCCCTGCTCGTGGCGATCGGTCTGGTCTCCAGCGGGGGCGAGGAGGGGCCGACGCGCACCACCGCCGCGTCGACCACCGCCGCTCCAGGGCCGCCGGCCGAGCAGCGGCTCACACCCGTGGGCACGGTCGCGCGGCGGGTCGAGCGCATCCGCGACCTCCGCTACCGCCACATCCCGCGCGCCCACGCGGTCACGCCGGCGCAGGCGGCGCGCGCCGGCCTGGCCGACCTCGATCGCACCTACCCGGCCGCGCGGCGCAAGGCCGACGAGGCGCTGCTCGAGACCCTCGGCGTCGTGCCGCCGCGGACCGACCTGCGACGCGAGATCGGCGCCGAGTTCCGCGACGAGGTCGGCGGCTACTACGACCCGCGCACGAAGCAACTGGCCGTGGTCAAGGGCGCGGCCACGGGCGGCGCACTCGGCGACATCGTCCTGGCCCACGAGCTCAACCACGCGCTCGAGGACCAGCGCTTCGGCCTGCACGACTCCGGCTCCAGCGCGGCGATCGACGACGCGTCGCTGGCCAACACGGCGCTGGTCGAGGGGTCGGCCACCGCGGTCATGTACGACTACGCGCAGCGCTTCCTCGACCCGGGCCAAGCGCTCGGTGACCTGCTGCCGGCGCTGCAGGCCAGCGGCAGCGCCCACCTCCCGCGCTACCTGGAGGACTCGCTGACCTGGCCCTACGAGGGCGGCCTGAGCTTCGTCAACCGGCTCTACGCCCGCCTGCACGGCTGGGGGCTCGTCAACTACGCGCTGAGCAGGCGCCGCCCGGCCACGACCGAGCAGGTCCTGCACCCCGACAAGTACCTGATCGACGAGCGCCCGCTGCCGGTGCGCGCGCCGCCGAGCCCAGGCCCCGGCTGGACGCTCGTCGCCCACGGGACGCTGGGCGAGTTCGACACCCGCGAGCTCCTGCGCATCGCCGGCGCCGAGGGCGCAGACGATGCGGCCGCGGGGTGGGGAGGAGGCCGCTATGCGCTGTGGATGCGCGGCGGCCGCTCCGCGCTCGTGCTGCGCTGGCGCTGGGACACGCCGCGCGACGCCCGCCAGGCCGCGGCGGCGCTGGCCGTCTACCGCAGCTTCGCGGGCCGCCGCGGCTCGGTGGCGCTGGCGGCCCGCGGCGATGCCACCGCGCTGGGCTTCGCCGACGACCCCGCGCTCGCGCACCGCCTGGCCGACGCGAGCGTGGCGCCGCCGGGGCGGTAGGTCAGGATCGAGCGGCGCTGCTTGCACATCTGGACCACCATTTGGGAGGGTCTGCCGACTGGTAGACGGAACCACCCTGGGGAGGGCGAGTGAGCATGCGAAGCGTCGTGGCTGATCGTCGGGCTGCTGGTGGCAGTCGCCGCTCCGTCAACAGCAGGGGCGGCTGATCGCAGGACCTCGTTCAGCAGCGCCCGGCTGACGCAGACGATCGCGGCCAACATCCGCAAGGCCAAGATCCACGGGGGCATCGTCGGCGTGTGGCGCGGCAACCGGCAGCTCTACAAGCAGGGGGTCGGGGTCAGCAACATCAAGACCAAGGCGCCGCTGAATGTCAACGGCTATCAGCGCATCGGCAGCGTCACGAAGTCCTTCGTGGTCACCGGCATCCTGCAGCTGGTCGATCACGGCCAGATGGGTCTCGACGATCCGATCTCGAAGTACCTGCCGGGCGTCGTCCCCAACGGTGACAACATCACGATCCGCGAGCTGGCGGAGATGCGCAGCGGGATCTACAGCTACACCAACACGATCATCCCGTCGGTCATTGCCAGCGATCCGGACCATCAGTGGACCACGTCTAAGATCCTCGCGATCGCCTTCGGCCAGGCGCCGCTGTTTCTGCCGGGAACCGACTTCGACTACTCCAACAGCAACACGATCATCCTAGGCCTGGCGCTCGAGGCGGTCACCGGCCAACCGCTGGAGGCCTATCTCAAGCGGAACATCCTGCGCCCCGAGCACCTGAGGCACACGTCGCTCCCGGCGGGCCCCGCGTTTCCATCGCCGCACTCGCGGGGCTATACCAACTGGACGCCCCAGGGCCTCGGCGACGACCTCGTCGACGCGACCGACTGGAGCCCCTCGTGGGGCTGGGCAGCCGGCGGCATGATCTCCAACATCGACGACCTGCGCCACTGGGCGCGCGACGTGGCCACCGGCACGCTGCTCAAGCCCGCCACCCAGCGCGAGCGCACAAAGTTCCGAACCGCGCCTGGCGAGGGCGGCGCCACCTACGGCCTCGCGCTCCAGAACTACAACGGCTGGATCTCGCATGACGGCAACATCGCGGGCTACGTCACCTACCCGTTCTACCTGCCCGCCGAGCGCACCACGATGGTCGTGGCGTTCAACTCCAACGCCAACCCCCTGGGCTCGGCGCAGACGATGCGGGCGATCACCAAGGTCATCACGCCGAAGCACCTCTGGCCCATCCCGACGCCGGACTAGCGCAGAGGGGTGTCCGGGCGGGCGCGTGCCGACAGTGGGCGCCACCGCTAGCGTTGCGCGGCCGGGGCGGTAGCTCAGCGGTCAGAGCCGCGGACTCATAATCCGTCAGACTCAGGTTCGAATCCTGGCCGCCCCATCAGAAACGCCTGCAAATCGCAATACTTCTGCGTCACGATATATCGTCTTGGGTCGAATTTTGTCCGAACCTGGAAGCCGAGGCGCCGCGTCAACCTCGGTTGTTGGGGGGTGCGGCGGGGGTAGTATCGGCGCGGAATCGCGCGAGGGAGGTTGGGCGACGCATCGTCTGAGGTCCTTGGTGGTCATCGCGGCGCTGGCGGTGGCGGTGAGCGTGCTTGGGGCTGGTCCTGCGCTGGCGGCCAAGGGCGGCAACAACGACACCGCCCACGCTTGCCAGCACGGCGGTCATGAGAGGCTGTTCGACGCCGCGGCTGGCAATCCGTTCAAGAACGCGGGCGACTGCGTCAACAACGGAGCCAAGGGCCTCCCCGTGTTCGGAGCCAACGGGACGGCCGCCTGCGACGCTATCAACGGCTCGTTTAGCCTCGACACCGACCCAACCCACTGGGATTGCGGCTACGACCCTAGTGCTCATCCTGACGGGGCCGGGGCCTTGAACGGGGCGTGTAATGCCGACACCGGCAACTCGGGGACGTTTTCCATTTCCCCGCCCATTGGCGACCACGCGAATGGAACGTGCACGACCACGCACAGCGTCGTGTTCGGAGCCTTCGGGGAGGCCGCGTGCGCCGCCATCCGCGGCGATTTTTCACGACCGAGCCTAGGCGTGTGGAGGTGCGAGTACACGCCCGCCACGGACCGTGAGCCTCCAAAGGATGCGAGCACGCTCGGACTGTCGGCAGCGTGTGATCAGGACACCCAGGCAGGCGCATTCTTCCCGCGCCCAAATTCGATCAGTGATCGGCCCCCCTGGTCGGCGGACTGCTTTGCCTCACCCCCCTCACCCCCCTCATCCCAGGAGATCCTGGTCGCGGACGCCGACGACGGGACAGGCCTGGTGATCGGTGTCGATCCGGCCACCGGGGCGCGCACGACTGTGGCGGTTTTCCCGTTCGTCGACGCCCAACCGGTCGGGGTGGCGCGCGAGGCCAACGGCGAGATCCTGGTCACCGACCTCGCCGCGTTCGGCGGCCAGGGCGGGCTGATTCGCGTCGATCCGGCCACCCGGGCCGTCACGACGGTGTCGGCCAACGGCGCGCCCGCCGGCGGGCCCGACTTCGCCGGCCCGGTCGGGGTCGCGGTCGAGGCCGACGGCGACATCCTGGTCGCCGACCAAGGCGCCGGCGGCCCGGCCGGGGTGATCCGCGTCGACCCGGCCACCGGCGCGCGCACCCTGGTGTCGGCGAACGGCGCGCCGCGTGGCGGGCCCAACTTCGCCGACCCGTCTGGAGTGGCGGTCGAGGCCGACGGCGACATCCTGGTCGCCGACGAAAACGCTTTCGGCGGCACGGGCGGGGTGATCCGCGTCGATCCGAGCAGCGGGGCGCGCACCACGGTGTCGGCGAACGGCGCACCCGCCGGCGGGCCCGCCTTCTCCGCCCCATTCGGGCTAGCGCTCGAGGGCGACGGCGACATCCTGGTCGCCGACTTCGCCGCCGGGTCCGACCACAGGGGAGCGGTCATCCGCGTCGATCCGGCCACCGGGGCGCGCACCCTGGTGTCGGCGAACGGCGCGCCGCCCGGCGACCCCGAGTTCGTAGTCCCGTTCGGGGTGGCGGTCGAGGCCGACGGCCACATCGTGGTCGTCAACAACGGCCTCCCGTCCGGCGGCCCGGGCGGGGTGATCCGCGTTGATCCGGCCACCGGGGAGCGCACCAACGTGTCGGCGAACGGCGCGCCGTTCGGCCCGCCGGGCACCCCGGACTTCGGCGACCCGCGGGCGCTGGCGGTCGTGCCCCGGCCGTAGCCGAAGCAGCCGCCCCCGAGCGGCGGCCCGCCGCCTGGTCAGCCTCCCGCGAGCGGCCCTTAGGCGGGCGCCTGCGCTATGCCAAAACGGGCAGCGCCGGCCCCGACACGCTCACCGGCAGCCCGTTCGCCGACGCGCTGCGCGGGCTCGCCGGCAACGACGTCCTCCCTGGGCTCGCCCGGCGGTGCCGCTCTTGGAACACTTCGAAACATGCCGTCCGACGCGAGCAGCAACGGGGAGCGGCTCGTGAGACGGCTGCACGCGGCCATGAACGCTCACAACATCGAGGCGTTCGTCGCGTGCTTCGCCGAGGACTACGACAGCGTGCAGCCCGCGCACCCGGATCGGGCATTTCGCGGGCGCGAGCAGGTTCGCGCAAACTGGTCGGCGGTCTTCACAGGCGTGCCCGACTTCCACGCCGAACTCGTCTGCCTAGACGCCGTTGGCGACACGGCATGGTCGGAGTGGCGCTGGCAGGGCACTCAGACCGACGGCGCTCGCCTCGACATGGCGGGTGTGATCGTGCTCGGCATCCGAGATGACCGGATCGCGTGGGCCCGCCTCTACGTCGAGCCCGTCGAGCAAGCGGGCGCGGGCATTGATGCGGCAGTCCGCGACATGACGGCCGAGCGCTGATAGCCTCACCATTCTCGTCTTTCCTGCCAAAGCAGGCACCTCGAACTGGCAGCGGCTGGCCGGCGCCCTGGACGAGTTTTATTGGTTTCGCTCGCCCGATGGTCGTGCTTCTCTGGCGGATGCGAGCCTCTGGCAGTCGTCGCGGTCGCGCGCGGTCGTCGTCCGACGCGCTAGCGGTCGGCGTCTCCGCCGAGGACACGTTTCTTTGGTTGGGCTGAGCGCTCTGCAGCGGTCGCTGCGGCGACGCTTGGCGGCATGCGCGCGTGAGCCGAACCGAGCGTTTGTCACGGACCGCGATCGTGCGCGGCAGTACCGGGTGGGAGAAACGGCTCACATCGGTGGGACCACGCACACGTTGACGGCGGCCTGTCGACGGCGACGTTTCTTTCACGGCGAGGAAGGGGAAAGCGAGTACGACGGGGAGACGGCGCTGCGGGCGCTGCATGACGCCACCCACGCGGACAGGAGGAGGAGTGATGGCAGAAGCGCGGAGTGCCGAGGAGGTGATGGAGCGCGAGATGAAGCGCTTCCAGGAGCGCTACAAGCGCGCTCAGAAGCAAGCCGACGAGGCCAAGGTGCAGGTCGAGAAGCTGGAGCGGGCGCTGGCCATGCTTCGCGAACAGCGACAAGCCCACTAAGTAGCTGCTCCCGTTGCTGGCACGGCAAGGTCGTCGCGAGGGCCTCGCGCGGTCAGCTGATCGGCGGGTGAGCTGCCCCAGGTTCAGTCTGCTCCCCATGGTCCGGATACGCCTCTGGAAGGGGGCATAGGCACGAACCGCGGTGAGGCCCCCGTCGGGGCACAGAGAGCGCAGCGTTTTGGCGGTAGGCGCAGTGAGACACGACAGCAGAAACGTCGCGGCGGACGCCGACGGTCGTGCACTAGCGGGAGAAGGGCGCTACGCCGTGATACAGCGCGTCGGGGCAGATCTAAGCTGGGCGCAGGCCCTTGCGGCCTGCTCGTCGAGGGTCTCTCTCCCGGGATCGCAACGGTGCCGACCTGCAATTGGTAGTGAACGGATGCTTCGGACGCGCCTGGTCCCACTCGCCGGGGTGGCGGGTGGCCGTGGTTCCGACGCCAGTGCGCTTGAGCTCCGGGACCGTCATTGTCGGTGGTTTGAGCACCTTCGGATACGCGTCAACGACGGGGTCGCTGGTGGGCGAATAGACGCTGGGCTGCGCGAGGGGGCGTAACCGGCCGGGGGTTGTGCGGAAGTTCGCCACGGCATCCCGTTGGCCACCCTTTGCTGACGCCATGCTCGCCCGAGTTCACCTCGTCGACCCGGGTCGCCCCGCCAGCAACGGCAGATTTCCTGGCTCCCCTCGCTCTCGTCGTCCAGGGTAGGCTCGTCGAGCGGACACCCGCCCAGAGGGCATCGAGGCTCTGGGATCGACAAGTTCGCAACACGCCGCGGCGTAATTCAGCTCACGGGCGAGGGTGTGGCCGGATCGAAGGTCTCCCACGTGTCGCTGAGCCTGGGGAAGTCGGTCGAGCCGGACGGTGGCGCACCCGCCCCGCCGAACAGCACGTACCGGTTCCGGGTGGAGTCGAAGGCAAGCCCGGCCGCCATCCGGGGCTGCGGGCCCATGTCCTGGCGCTGGGTCCAGTGTTGGCCGTTCCACTGCCAGGTGCCACCGAACGGCACGATCGGACTGGACGTCGCGATGCCACCGCCGAAATGCAACACGGTGTGTCCGTCGCATTCGGCCGACGCGGCCATAGCCGCTGGTGGCCCGAAGTGTGCGACCTCGGTCCAGGCCGCACCGTCCCACACCCAGGTGTCGGCGAGTTCCGCCGAGGCCGGGGGGCCGCTCAGGCCGCCGAAGACGAGCACGCGCTGGGCGACGACGTCGAAGGTCATGGCGTGCGTGTACCGCGCCTCCGGGCCGCTATCGGCGACCTGCGTCCACTCGGTGCCGTCCCAGGCCCAGGTGTCGTCAAGCACGGGGCTCGTATTGTCGGCCCCGCCGAAGAGGACGATCTGCTCGCGAACGGCGTCGTACGCGAGCGCGTTCAGCGCCCGCGCGCTCGGGCCGGTGTCGGCGACCTGCGTCCACTCCGCGCCGTCCCATTCCCAGGTGTCGACCGCGCCTGTAATCGGAGTGCCGCCGAACAGCACGACTCGCTCGCGTAGGGCATCAAAGGCCATCGCGCCCCCCGCTCGTGCCGATGGCCCCATGTCGGAGACCTGCGTCCAGTCGGCGCCGTCCCACGACCACGTGTCCCCCGTATTGACGCCGCCCGCAACCTGACCGCCGAACAGCACCACGCGTTCGCGGGACGCGTCGAACGTCATGGCCGGGAAGATGCGGCCTGTGGGACCGACGTCCTGTTTCTGCGTCCACAGCAGCGTCATGTGCTCCCATTGACCTATCGCTTCAGACCGACTGCCATCTTGGCAGCTCGACCTCCTCCTGAGGGGGGAAGGACGGCGGATGGGAACTTCGGTGCGCGCACGGGTCCAACCGTCCCTTCCGGAGGGCCTCGATGACTTGGCCGAGCTCGCGATGAGTTTGGGCGACGCCGGCAGGCAGGCGGTCGCCGAGCTCAAGCTCTGCGCTGTGGGGCTGGGCATGCTTTCGACGCTTGCCACGACGGAGGCTCTTGGGTAGCGTCGCAGCGCCCCGTCCCTCCGAAAAAGCCGGGGCGACCCATAAGACAGACGAGCCCGCTGGTCGCCCACGGCGGGCTCGTGGCGATACGGGCCGGGGACGTCTGCTTCGCGGCGCCGAAGTCTCTGCTGCGCATCTGGGGCCTGGGCGACCGATGCTGAGGCTCAGCCTGGCGAGCGGCCTACGCCATGGGCAGGAACTTTGTCCCGAATTTTGTCCCAAACTCGGCACAAGTGACCTCAGCTAGACGCACCTCGCACCGCCAAAACCCGGGTAAATGCAGGCCAAATCACCCCGATTTGGCAACTCGTAATCCGTCAGACCCAGGTTCGAGTCCTGGCCGCCCAGCAAAAAGCGCCAGCTGTCGCTCTAGGAAACGCATTCGCCAACGGGCCAGTCCAAGGCTGCTCTCCCCGCCGCGCGGCCCTCGGCGCAGCCCGCCGCCCTTCCCGGGCCCGAAGGCCTGTGGGTACAGGCGCAACGGCCCATGACTGGGGAGGCCAGCTGGGAAGGGCGGCACTAACGTAACGGGCGCAAGCACAGCAGTCTTTCGCCTTGCCTGCGCCGTCGCCCTGAGCTTGCAGGATTCGCGTGACCCTGCTCAGCGAGACACGCAGGCCAAGCCTGCGCAGGTCATCGGGCGAGGGCGGTGAGCCGGAAGAGGTTGTCGCGGCCATCGCCTGCGGGCAGGTCCGCCGCGACCATCGGAGTGGACTCCTCGTCGAGCACAACGAGGCCCTCGGGCTGCGCGATGTCGTCGGGCAAAGCCCACGGCTCGCCGGCAAGCCCGACGGGTCTTGCGTCGTCGGCGAGCGGACCGAGCGCGGCGATGCAACGCGATTTCGCACTGAGAACGAATATCTGACCGCCGACGCGCGAGGCGTCGCTGATGCTCTCCAGCGGCGCGTCCAGCTCCCAGCTCCGCACCGGGTACAACGGCTGGTTGGACACCGCGAAGGTCTCGTCGGTGGGGAGGAACGGATCGCCGCGTAGATCGATCGCTGCGTCGTGCTTTGGCCCAAATTCGATGAGCGCTACGGGGTCCTTCTGCTTGAACACGAGGACGTGCCCGCCTCGCATGAGCAGCAGCGCCTCGCCCCGGGCGTTCTTGTCCTCGTGCCAGCTGCGCTCCCATTCGGCATGGCGTCCAGGGACGTCCAGCTGGAGTGCCTCGTCGAGCCGGCCAAGATCGAGCGAGACGACGAACACGTGACCGGGATGCTCCTGGAGGATGAACACCCGCCCCGATCCGTCCGCCGTGACGCCCTCCCACTGCGAACTGCGGCCGGTCGTGAAGCTGTCAACCTGATCGTCGAGCTTCTTTCTCCGATCGCGCCGTACCGCGACACGATCGAACAACAATTGAAAGAAGCGGTGCCCGGACAAAATCAATCAATGGAGTACCGAATCGTCCGGCCGGATGGAAAAATCCGCTGGATTCACGAGCGAACGTTCCCTGTCATAACCAGCGCCAATGGGACACGCACGGTTGGGGTGGCGCAGGACGTGACGGCGTTAAAAGAACTGAATAAAGAAAAGGAGAAATTCCAGGCCCAATTTTTACAGGCCCAAAAAATGGAAGCCATCGGACAATT
>Ga0207708_10000209_pt1 | contig 46480 bp, 58 predicted proteins | sample KBSK5101metaG_FD_184340 | JGI IMG/M metagenome (GOLD analysis project Ga0207708, IMG submission 184340) | Corn, switchgrass and miscanthus rhizosphere microbial communities from Kellogg Biological Station, Michigan, USA - KBS K5-10-1 metaG... | ecosystem: Host-associated > Plants > Roots >... | reverse complement strand
CTGCCGCCGCGCGCGCCCATAACCGCGCTTCGACCGGTTTCTCGCCGGGCCAGCCTTCGATGCCGAAGTAGCGCGCGAGCACGCGCTTGACGTTGCCGTCGAGGATCGCGGCGCGCTCGCCGAAGGCGAAGGCGGCGATCGCGGCGGCGGTGGATTTGCCGATGCCGGGCAGCGCTTCGATGTCTGCTGCGGTGCGCGGGAATGAACCGAGTTGTGAAACGGTCTTGGCGGCGGCGTGGAGGTTCCTTCCGCGAGCGTAATAGCCCAGGCCGCTCCAGAGCTGGAGCACCTCGTCTTCCGAGGCGGCGGCGAGCGCTTCGACGGTGGGGAAGCGGCGCAGGAAGCGCTCGTAATAGGGAATGACGGCGCTCACCTGGGTCTGCTGGAGCATGACCTCCGAGAGCCAGATGCGGTAGGGGTCGCGTGTGCCCTGCCAAGGAAGGCCGCGGCGGCCGTGCAGCTTCTGCCACGCTTTAAGCTTCTCGGCAAAGACCATTGGTAACATTCTCGCAGGAACCCGAATCGATGCTTGCGTTCGTCCTGAAGCGCCTGGGCCAGGCCTTGATCGTGATGCTCACGGTCGGGCTGATTGCATTCTCGCTGTTTCGCTTCGTCGGCGACCCGGTCGTGTTCATGCTGGGACAGGACGCCACCGACCAGGACCGCGCGCGCGTGACGAAGCTGCTTGGTCTCGATCGGCCGTTCTACGTGCAATACGCGACCTTCGTCGAGCGCGCCCTGCAGGGCGACTTCGGCCTGAGCCTGAGGCAGGTGCGGCCGGTCTCCACGCTCATCGTCGAGCGCCTGCCCGCGACGCTCGAGCTCTCGCTCGTCGCCGCATTTTTCGCCTTGCTCGCGGGGATCCCCATGGGGGTCTACACGGCTTTGCGCCGGCAGTCGTGGCTCTCGCACGCACTGCTGGCGGTTTCGCTGATCGGCGTGTCGCTGCCGACGTTTCTGATCGGGATCCTGCTCATCCTCGTGTTCTCGGTCCAGCTCGGCTGGCTCCCCTCTTTCGGCCGCGGCGACACGGTGGCGCTCGGCTGGTGGACCACGGGGCTGCTCACCGCGTCGGGCCTGAAGGCGCTCATCCTGCCCTCGATCACGCTCGGGCTCTTCCAGATGACGCTGATCCAGCGCCTGGTACGCTCGGAGATGCTCGAGGTGCTGCGCACCGACTACATCCGCTTCGCGCGCGCCCGCGGGCTCACCGACCGCGCCGTGCACTTCGGTCACGCGCTGAAGAACACACTCGTGCCCGTAATCACGATCACCGGGCTGCAGCTCGGCGCGATCATCGCCTTCGCCATCATCACCGAGACCGTGTTCCAGTGGCCCGGGATGGGCCTGCTCTTCATCCAGGCGGTGCAGTTCGCCGACGTGCCGGTGATGGCGGCGTACCTGTGCCTGATCGCGCTCTTTTTCGTGATCATCAACCTGGCGGTCGATCTCCTCTACTATGCGGTCGATCCCCGCCTCCGAGTGCAGCCGATATGACGAGCCCGGTCGAGCGCATCCGCGCCTATCACGCCGAGTTGAAGGGGGTGCGCCATGACCTGCACGCGCACCCCGAGCTTGCCTTCACCGAGACCCGCACTTCGGATCTGGTGGCCGAGAAGCTCGGCACTTGGGGCATCGAGGTGCACCGTGGCCTGGCGCGGACTGGTGTTGTGGGGGTTATCAAAGGAAAAACCAACTTCGGGGGGCGCGGGGTTGGATTACGGGCAGATATGGACTGCCTGCCGATCCAGGAAACGGGCACGGTGTCCTACCGGTCGCGTCACGAGGGCCGCATGCACGCGTGCGGCCACGATGGCCACACCACGATGCTGCTCGGCGCGGCGCGCTATCTCGCCGAGACGCGCAACTTCGACGGCATCGCGTACGTCATCTTCCAGCCCGCCGAGGAGAGCGGTGCCGGCGGGCACGTCATGGTGCGCGAGGGCCTGTTCGAGAAGTTTCCCGCGAACGAGATCTACGCGCTGCACAACTGGCCCGGTCTCGCGCCCGGAAAAATCGCGGTCGGCGCCGGGCCGATGATGGCGGCCACCGACGAGGTGCAGATCACGGTGCGCGGCAAGGGCGGCCACGGCGCCATGCCGCACCTCGTCGTCGATCCGGTGGTCGCCTGCGCGCAGATCATCACCGCGCTGCAGACCATCGCGAGCCGCAACGTCGAGCCCACGGACGCGGTCGTCGTGAGCATCTGCTCGATGCAGACGAGCCAGGTCGGCGCGTTCAACGTGGTGCCGGAGTCGGTACGCCTCGTCGGCACGGTGCGCAGCTTCCGTCCCGAGACGCGCGAGCTCGCCGAGCGGCGCCTGCGCGAGATCGCCACCAAGGTGGCCGAGGCGCTCGGCGCCACGGCCCAGGTCGACTACATGCGCGGTTACCCGGCCACGGTGAACAGCGCGCGCGAGGCTGCGTTCGCCGCGTCGGTCGGCGAGCGCATCTTCGGCCGGGGCAACGTGATCACCGACCCCACGCCGACGATGGGCGGCGAGGACTTCTCCTACATGCTCGCCGAGCGCCCCGGCGCCTACGTCTGGCTCGGCCAGGGCGGCGGCCCCGGCGGCTGCTTCCTGCATAACCCGAATTTCGATTTCAACGACGAGGTGATTCCGCTGGGTGCGGGCTACCTCGCCGCGCTCGTCGAACACGCTTTGCCACTTGGGGAGGACAAATGAGGCTAGTGAAGGTTTTGGTTGTCGGCGTATCCCTTCTCCTGTTTTCAACCGTGGAAGCCGTACAACTGCGATGGGCGGCGCAGAACGACGTCCTGACGCTCGATCCCCACTCGCAGAACCACGCCACCACGAACTCGATCCTGCAGCACACCTACGAAGGCCTGACGCGCTACACCAAGACCTTCGGCGTCGAGCCCTGCCTCGCGACGGGCTGGAAGGAGATCTCCGAGACGCAGTGGCGCTTCAACCTGAGGCAGGGCGTCAAGTTCCACGACGGCTCGCCCTTCACCGCCGACGACGTGGTGTTCTCGTTCGGCCGCATCCAGCAGCCTCAGGGCACGATGCAGGTCTACGTCGCGGGCGTGAAGGAGGTGAAGAAGATCGACGACCACACCGTCGACTTCCTGCTCAGCGGTCCGAACCCGGTGCTGCTCCGCAACCTCGTGGACTTCCGCATCATGAGCAAGGCCTGGGCGGAGAAGAACCGCTCGCAGAACGTGCAGGACTACGCGAAGAAGGAGGAGACCTACGCCTCGCGCAACACCAACGGCACCGGGCCCTACATGATCAAGTCCTGGGAGCCCGACAAGCAGATCGTGTTCGCGCTCAACAAGAACTGGTGGGAGAAGATCGAGGGCAACGTCACCGACGTCATCTACAGCCCGATCAAGTCCGACGCCACGCGCGTCGCGGCGCTGCTCTCCGGCGACGTCGACCTCGTCACCGACCTGCCGGTGCAGGACGTGGAGCGCCTGCGCAAGGACCCGAAGCTCAAGGTGCTCGACGGCGAGGAGAACCGCACCATCTTCATCGCGATGGACCAGCACAGCGACGAGCTCAAGTACTCGAACGTGAAGGGCAAGAATCCCTTCAAGGACATCCGCGTGCGCAAGGCGCTCAACATGGCCGTCGACCGCGAGTCGATCAAGCGGGTCACCATGCGCGGGATGTCGATCCCGGCGGGAATCATGGTCGCGCCGAGCGTGCACGGCTGGTCCAAGGACCTCGACGTTTATCCGAAATACGATCCGGCGGCCGCGAAGAAGCTGCTCGCCGAGGCCGGCTATCCCGAGGGTTTCGAGTTCACCCTCGACTGCCCGAACAACCGCTACGTCAACGACGAGAAGATCTGCCAGGCGCTGGTCGGGATGTGGGCGAAGGCGGGGCTGCGCGTCAAGCTGAACGCCGTGCCGTTCGCGAACTTCATCCCGAAGATCCTCAACTTCGATTCGAGCGCCTACATGCTGGGCTGGGGCGTGGCCACCTTCGACGCGCTCTACAGCCTGCAGTCGCTGGTGCGGACCAAGACCGCGGGCGCCGACGGCAGCTTCAACCTCGGCCGGGTCAGCGACCCGAAGCTCGACAAGACCATCGACGCCATCAAGATCACCACCGACCCCAAGGTGCGCGACGCGCTGCTGCGCGAGGGGCTGATGGTCACGCGCGACCAGGCGTACTACGTGCCGCTGCACCACCAGCTGCGCCCCTGGGCGATGAAGAAGAACGTCAGCACCGTGTACAAGGCCGACGACCGGCCGGAATCGCGCTTCGCGCGCGTCGACTGATCCAGACGCAGGCGCGGTGTTGCGCGGCGTGTTACGTGGCGTTTTCCTCAGGAAGTTCTGGGACCACGACCTGGCGTGGAGCTTCCGCCGCTCGCCAGTCACCGTGGTGGCGGCGGCGCTGACGCTCGCCTGCGTCGGCGCCGCGCTCCTCTCGCCCTGGCTCGCGCCGCAGAACCCGTTCGACGCCGCGGCGTTGAATCTGAATGACGCCTTCAAGCCGCCGGCCTGGGAGGCGGGCGGCGAGCGTGCCTATTTCCTGGGCAGCGACAACCAGGGGCGCGACATCCTTTCCACCATCATGTACGGCGCGCGCGTGTCGCTTGGCGTAGGCCTCGCCTCGGTGCTGCTCTCGGTCCTGCTCGGGGTGTCGGCGGGCCTCGTCTCGGGTTACTTCGGCGGCCGGATCGACGCGGTGATGATGCGCATCGCCGACGTGCAGCTCTCCTTCCCCGCGATCCTGATCGCGCTGCTGATCGACGGCGTGGCGCGCGTCGCGCTGCCGAGCGATCGCCACGACGCCATCGCGATCCCGGTGCTGATCGTTGCCATCGGCCTGTCGAAATGGGTGGACTACGCGCGCACCGTGCGCGGCTCGACGCTGGTCGAGAAGGGCAAGGAGTACGTGCAGGCCGCGCGCGTGATCGGGCGGCGGCCGTTCGCGATCCTCGTCTTGCACGTGCTGCCGAACGTCCTCGGCCCAGTGCTGGTCATCGCCACGATCAACGTCGCGATCGCCATCATCACCGAGGCGACCCTCTCCTTCCTCGGCGTCGGCGTGCCGCCGACCGAGCCATCGCTCGGCACGCTGATCCGCGTCGGCAACGAGTTCCTCTACTCGGGCGAGTGGTGGATCACGGTGTTCCCCGGCGTCGCCCTCGTCACGCTCGTGCTGTCGGTCAACCTGCTGGGCGACTGGCTGCGCGACGCGCTCAATCCGAAGCTGCGTTGATCCTCGAGATCGAAAACCTGCGCGTCGAATTCCCCAGCCGCCGGGGAACCCTCGTCGCGGTCGACGACGTCTCGTTCGCGATCGCTCCGGGCGAGGTGCTCGGCATGGTCGGCGAATCGGGCGCCGGCAAGACGCTGAGCGGCCTCGCCGTCATCGGCCTGATCGAGCCGCCGGGGCGCATCGCCGCGGGCGAGGTGCGCCTCGAGGGCCGGCGCATCGACAACCTGCCGCACGAGGAGATGCGCAAGCTGCGCGGGCGCCGCATCGGCGTGGTGTTCCAGGACCCGCTCACCTCGCTCAATCCGCTCTACACCATCGGCGCGCAGCTCGAGGAGACGATCCTCACCCACCTGCCGCTTTCCCGCACCCAGGCGCGGGCGCGGGCGCTGGCATTGCTGCGCGAGGTCGGCATTCCGGCGCCGGAGTCGCGCTTCGAGCACTACCCGCACCAATTCTCGGGCGGCATGCGCCAGCGCGTGGTCATCGCGCTCGCGCTCGCCGCCGAGCCGAGCCTGCTCATCGCCGATGAGCCCACCACCGCGCTCGACGTCTCGATCCAGGCGCAGATCATCGCGCTGCTCAAGCGCCTGGCGCGCGAGCGCGGCACCGCGGTGCTGCTGATCACGCACGACATGGGCGTGATCGCCGAAACCGCGCAGCGCGTGGCGGTGATGTACGCGGGCCGCCTGGTCGAGCTCGGCCCGGTGCGCGACGTGATCCACTCGCCGCGCCACCCCTACACCGCCGGCTTGATGGGATCGATTCCCAAGATCACACCGCAGCGCAACCGGCGTCTCGCCCAGATCGAGGGCGCCATGCCGCGCTTGAACGCCATTCCGCCCGGCTGCCCTTTCAACCCACGCTGCCCGAGGCGGTTCGAGCGTTGCGCCGTCGAGCGCCCCGAGCTGCTGCCCGCGGGCGCGAGCGCCGCGGCCTGCTGGCTGCATGCCGCCTCCTAGCCTCCTCAGCCTCTCGCGGGTCAGCCGCGACTTCGACGTCTCGGCGCCGTGGCTGAACCGCGTCATCGAACGTGGGCCGCGCCGCAGCCTGCGCGCGGTGGACGAGGTGAGCTTCGAGGTCGTCGGCGGCGAGACGCTCGCGCTGGTCGGCGAGTCGGGCTGCGGCAAGTCGACGGTGGCGCGCCTCATCGTCGGGCTGTACGGGCCGACCAGCGGCCGGGTCGAGTTCCGCGGCCGGCGCATGCAGATGATCTTCCAGGATCCCTACGCCAGCCTGAACCCGCGCTGGCGGGTGAAGGATATCGTCGCCGAGCCGCTGCGAATCTTGAACACCAGGAAAGACGTTTCCGAATTGCTCGTGCAAGTCGGCCTGTCGCCCGACGACGGCGAAAAGTACCCGCACGAATTCTCGGGCGGACAGCGCCAGCGCATCTCGATCGCGCGCGCGCTCGCGGGCGAGCCCGACTTCGTCGTGTGCGACGAACCCACGTCGGCGCTCGACGTCTCGGTGCAGGCGCAGATCCTCAACCTGATGAGCGAGCTGCAGCAGCGGCTTCGCCTCACCTACGTCTTCATCTCGCACAACCTCGCGGTGGTCTCCCAGATCGCCGACCGCGTCGGCGTGATGTATTTCGGCCGGGTCGTCGAGCTCGCGCCGACTGCGCAGCTCTTCGCCCGGCCGCGCCACCCCTACACCCGCATGCTTCTCGATGCGGTGCCCGACCTCGCGATGAGCGGCAAGCCGCGCACGCCGATCGCCGGCGAGGTACCCAACCCGCTCGCGCCGCCGCCCGGCTGCGCCTTCCATCCGCGCTGCCCGCATGCCAACGAGCGCTGCCGGCGCGAGCGGCCGCAGGTCATCGACAACGTGGCGTGCCACGCGGTCGAGGAAAGACGCATCAACCTGGCCGCGCAGCCACAAGGAGGCTTCTGAATGCACACGCCCTCAAGCTCGGACTGGGAGCGCGAGATCGCAACTCTGGAAGACGAAGCGAACAGGGCCTTCGTCAACCGCGACGTCGGGCGGCTCGACGAGCTGTTCTCCGACGAACTCCTGGTCAACTCGCCCATCAACCGCGTCAACGATAAGCGGAAGCTTCTCGAGCTCCTCGGCAGCGGCGTCATCGGCCACGTCTTCTGCGAGCTTCGGCAAGAGCTCATGCGGCGAGACGGCGACCTGGTGATCGTCATGGGCTCCGATACGGTCCAGGATACGCCCGCAGATCCGATCCTGCGGCGACGGGTGACGAATGTCTGGCGCCGGGAGGGCAATCGCTGGCGGCTCTACATCCGGCATGCAAACCTGATTGCCGGGGCGAAGTGACTGCCGACGTTGCCAACCTCGGGCTCGTCCGCCCCCCGGTCGTCTACCTCGTCTCGATCGGCCTCGGCGTCCTCGTTCATCTGTTCTGGCCGGTGCCGGTGCTCCCGGCTTCGATCAGCATGCTGATCGGCGTCCTGCTTGTACTGGCAGCCGTCGCTCTCTTCATGTCTTCAGTGCGCACGTTCCGGAAGGCCGGCACTCCCGTCCCGGGCAACCTTCCGACGACGATCATCGTGCGAACCGGACCGTACGCCTTCAGCCGGAATCCGATCTATCTCGCTTTCACGCTCTTTCAGCTCGGACTCGCAGCGTGGGTCAACAGTCTCGGCCTGCTGGTCACGCTTCTTCCGGCGCTGGCCCTCATGGTGTTGGTGGTCGTTCCGCGAGAGGAGCGCTATCTCGAGGCTCGGTTTCCCGCGGAGTATCTGCCGTACAAGCGCGACGTCCGGCGGTGGCTGTAGGGTGAATGCGCTTCCCGCCGTTCTCATAGCCGCCAGCGCCTCCGTTATCTTCGCGCTCGGCGCTTTGCACCTGTGGTACACGTTCCACGGCAACAAGCTGCACCCCCGAGACCCCGAGCTCCGCGCGAGGCTCGAGCAGGTTCCGCTCGTGCTGACTCGTCAGACAACCATGTGGAAGGCCTGGGTCGGGTTCGTGGACTGAACAATTCCAGAAAGAGGTTCGAGCAATGGGCAGGCAGACAGGTCGTAATCTTCGCAACCGCAGGCGCAAGCAGCAGATCAAGAAGAGGCTGCGGCAGGAAGCCAAGCAGAAAAGGAAAAGCCCGCCGGCGCCCTGACGCCGAACACACCTCTAACGCAGGTTGGCCACTCCGAAAGGAACGTGCCCGGCGGCGACGTGCGCCCGCGCGGAGTCGATATGCCCGCGCTGGTCGTCGAAGTAGAAGTCGGGCTCGAAGGCCTTGAGGAACGCGCCCTTGTCGAGGCCGCCGAGGAACATCGCTTCGTCCACGGCGATGTTCCATTCCATCAGCGTGCGCACGGCGCGCTCGTGGGCAGGGGCGCTGCGCGCAGTGACGAGCGCGGTTCTCACCTTCATGGGGAAGTCTTTTTCCGTGCGCGCGGCGCTCTGCAGGCGATGCAGCGCCTCGAGCAGCGGCTTGAACGGACCCGGCGGAAGGGGCTGCAGCGCGTTGGCCGCCTCGTGCCGCGTGAATGCCTCCAGGCCGTCGCGCTGGTATACGCGCTCCGCCTCGTCGGAAAAGAGCACTGCATCGCCGTCGAACGCGATGCGCACTTCGTCGGCGTGGCGGCTCGCCGCCTGCGCCGATTCGGGATACACGCGCGCCGCCGGGCACTTCGCCTCGAGCGCGCTCATGACGTCGGCCTCGTTCGCCGACAGGAACAGGTTCGCCTTCAGCGCGTCGAGGTACTTGTAGGGGGTCCGCCCTCTCGTGAAAACGCCGCGTTCGAGCGGCAGCCCCGCCCTCGCGGCGGATCGGAACACGCGCAAGCCGGAAACCGGGTCGTTCTTCGACAGGATCACCACCTCGACGCGCTGCGCCTTCGCGGTGTTGAAGGCGAGCAGCTTCTTTACCAGCGGGAAGGCGACGCCTTCGCGCGCCGGGACGTCGAGCCGCGCGAACTGCAGGTTGATATACGCGCCCTCGCCGTCGCGGTCGAACACATTGTTCTCCTCCTCGAAATCGAACAGGGCCCGCGAGGAGATCGCGACCACCAGCTTGCCTTCGACCGAGTAGGGCATGGCTGCCCCACTATACAACTAGTAAACGGTATCGACCGGGACGCCGAACGTGTACCCGGCGCCGCGCTCAGTGCGGATGTAGCGCGGCTCCGCCGGGTCGGGCTCGATCTTGCGCCGCAGGCGCATGATCTGCACGTCCACCGAGCGGTTGAAGACCTCGTCGTTGTGCAGGCGCGAGAGATCCAGGAGCTGGTCGCGCGAGAGGATCCGGTTGGGCGCCCCGAGCAGCACCACGAGCAGGCTGAACTCGCCGTTGCTCAACGGCACGTGACGCCCGTCTCGCGCCGTCAGCCGACGCATGTTGAGGTTCAGCTCCCAGCCGTCGAAACGGTAGGCGCGGATGCCCTCGGGCTTGCCCTGGCGCACCTCGGCGTGGCGCCGGCGCAGGATCGTGCGGATGCGCGCGAGCAGCTCGCGCGTGCTGAAGGGCTTCGTCAGGTAGTCGTCGGCGCCGAGCTCGAGGCCCATGACGCGGTCTGCTTCCTCGGCGCGGCCGGTCAGCATCACGATGGGGATCTCGGAATCGTCACGCAGGCGCCTTGCCAGCGCCATGCCGTCCTCGCCCCTCAGCTTGAGGTCGAGCACCACCAGGTCGACCACCTGGTCGGCCAAGACCTCCTGCATCGCACGGCCGTCGGCAACGGCCGTCACGCGCAGCTCGTTCTTTCCGAGGTAGTCGGAAACGAGCTGCCGGATCGTGGGATCGTCGTCCACGACCAGGACATGCGGCAGGGCCGCATGGGTTTGAGACTGCAATTGCGCGGTCATGGTTGCATTCACGCCCGGGGAGTCTAGAAAACCCTACCGCGGGTCGTTACAGGTGTAATGGGCCCTCAGGTTGCATGTAAATTACACGCAATCGGCACCCTATGGAATGCGCGCCGTGGCCACCGATCCCTCAAAGCGCCCGGGAGACATCCTCGTCATCGACGACGATGCGATCCTGCGCGACCTGGTGACCGACTGGCTCGAGGGCGCAGGCTACCGCGTGCGCCGCGCGGTCAGCTGCTGCGCCGGGACGGCCGAGCTGGGCAAGAATCCGCCCGCCCTCATCGTGAGCGACATGTTCATGCCGGGGCCGTGTGGAGCCGAGGCGATCGCCTGGCTCAAGCGTGAGCATCCCGGGGTTGCGTTGATCGCCGTTTCCGGCCATTTCAATTCGGGCCAGGGACTGAGCGCCCAGGCGGCGCTCGATGCCGGTGCCGACCGCGCGCTTGCCAAGCCGGTGAAGCGCGCCGAGCTCCTGCGCGCCGTGGCCGAGCTCGTCGGCAAGCCCGTCCGGTAGCGCCGGATGCCGGTCGGCCGCCTCCGCGCTGCCCTCTCCGGCATCTCGCTGACGCGCGCGCTGGTTGGGCTGGGCGCAATCCTCGTCGCGATCAACGTGTGCTCGGCGATCTGGGACATCCGCGCCGACCGCGAGCGTGTCATGCAGCGCGCGCAGCGCGATTTCTCGAACCTGACGCGCCTGCTCGCCGAGCAGACCGCTGCGTCGCTCGAGGCCGTGGACCTGGTGCTGCGCGACGCGGTGCGCGACGGCAGCGCGGCGAAAGCCGCGGCCATCCTTGGGCACATGCCCGAGGAGCTTGCGCACGTCGCCCAGCTCGCGTCCATCGTCGTGCTCGACCGCAACGGCGAGGTGCTCACCCAGACCAACCTCCTGCCGACGATCGATCCCGACCTTTCCAAGCTCGCCCTCTTCGAGGCGCACCGCAGCGGCCGCGGCCCGGCAGTTATCCTGAGCGAGCCCTTCCTCGGCGGACCCGTGGCGACGAGCTGGCGCTTCGTCGTGTCGCGCCGCTTCACCGGCTTCGGCGGCGCCTTCGAAGGGGTGCTGGCCGCGATCATAGAAATCGACCGCTTCGACCGCCTGTACCAGACGATCGACCTCGGCGACGGCGGCGCCATCGCGCTGTACTCGCTCGACGGCGTGATGATCACGCGCGTGCCCGATCCCGGGGGCGTCAAGGGGCGGCGGTTCTACAACACGGATATCTACCGAGCCGTGCAGAGCGGCGGACGCTTCGACGGCTGGACGCAGAGCCCCCTGGTAAACGAGCGGGTGCTGGTTTCGGCGCAGGCCGTGCGCGGCTTTCCGCTGTTCGTGGCCACCGGCGCCCCCGAGTCGGCGGTGCTCGCCCCGTGGCGAGACCAGGCCTGGCTCATCGGCCTGCGCACGCTGCTCACTTCGGCGGCGGTGCTGGCGCTGATCGCGCTCGCCGCATGGGGACTCGCGCGCCGCGAGCGCGCCATGGAACGCAGCGAAAAGCGCTTCCGCGCGATGATCGAGCACAGCGCCGACGCGATGCTGCTCACGCGGCCGGCCTCGGGCGGCATCCTCTACGTCAGCCCCACCTTCGAGCGGCTCACGGGCTACCGGCTCGAAGACGTGCGCGGCAAGCAGTACCTCGAGCTCATCCATCCCGAGCACCACGAGGTCGCGGTGCGCCAGCGCGACGAGACGCTGCGCTCCCCCGGCAAGGTCGTGGTGCAGGAAGTGCGCATCCGGCACAAGGACGGCACCTGGCGCTGGGTCGAGAACACGATCAGCAACCTGCTGCACGAGCCCGGAATCCGCTCGGTGGTGATGAACCTGCGCGACATCACCGAGCGCAAGCTTGCCGACGCCGAGCGCGCGCGCCTGGAGCAGCGGCTGCGCCAGGCCGAGAAGATGGAGGCGGTCGGGCGCCTCGCCGGCGGCATCGCGCATGACTTCAACAACATCCTCGGCGGCATCCTGGGATACGCCGAGATGCTGGTCGAGAGCACGCCGGAAGGCACGTCCGAGCGCCGCTATGCCCAGAACGTGCTCACTGCAGCCACCCGCGCGAGCGCCCTGGTCGAGCAGATCCTGTCCTACAGCCGCAGCCAGCGCGGCAAGCGCGTGCCGGTGGAGATCGACCGGATCATCGCCGAAACCCTCGAGCTGGTGCGCGGCTCCCTCGGCGCCTCGATCCGCCTCGAGACCCGGCTGCCGGCCGCGCCGCTCCACGTGGTCGGCGACCCGACCCAGCTGCACCAGATCATGATGAACCTGTGCACCAACGCCATTCACGCCATGCCCGGAGGCGGAACGCTCCGCGTGAGCCTCGAGCCGGTCAACGTCGAGGCCGACCGCGTGTTCCAGCACACCACGCTGCATCCCGGCAGGTACGCACGCCTGATGGTGGAAGACACCGGCAGCGGGATGGACCAGGCGACGCTCCAGCGCCTGTTCGAGCCTTTTTTCACCACCAAGGAGGTGGGCAAGGGAACCGGACTGGGTCTCTCGCTCGTCTACGGCATCGTCACGGACTCGGTCGGCGCGATCGACGTGACCAGCACCCGGGGAAAGGGCAGCTGCTTCGCCATCTACCTCCCGCAGGTGGAGTCGCCAGTGGTCGCGGGCGACGATGCCGAGCCTCCGGTGGTGCGCGGCAAGGGCGAGCGCGTACTGGTCGTAGACGACGAGGAAGCCCTCATGGCCTTGACCTCCGAGACCCTCAAGCGCCTCGGATACGAGCCGGCCGCGTTCCCGGACGGCGCCAAGGCGCTCGCCGAATTCGAGTCGCGGCCCGAGCGCTTCGACGTGGTCATCACCGACGAGGTCATGCCCGGGCTGACCGGGACGGAGTTCGCAAGCTCGGTTCGGCGCCGCCGCCGCGACCTGCCGATCGTGCTCGTCAGCGGCTACATCGGGCCGATGATGAGCGAACGCGCGCTCGCCGCCGGCGTCGACGCGATCCTCAAGAAGCCGGTGCAGTCGCGCGAGCTCGCCGCGGCGCTCGCGCGCGTCCTCAAGCGCGCCTGAAGCTACGCTTGTAACAAGAACCGCGCGCGTCGGAAATGCGCGCGATACGTGTACGCCCGATGATTGTCCTCATGGGCGACCAACCTGGCATCGAAACCGCGGAAGAAAGCAAGGCAGCCGACCCGTACGGCGACGTCGCGCTCGGCGTCGAATGCGCGTGGCCGCAAAGCATTCCCTTCTCGGAAGCAGTATCAGTCGAGGCGCAGTCATGAGGATTCAGCTGATGCGCGGCGACGCGGTCCCGGTTCGTGACGCCAAAGGCCGCACGGTGTATGCCCACGCCGGCTGCGTGTGGCTCACCGAGGAGAACGGCAGCCGCGATGTGGTGCTCGAGGCCGGCGCGTCCTTCCGGCTGGCCCACTCCGGCCTGGCGGTGGTCGAGGCCTTCAGCGACGCCTCGATCTCGATTGCGTGACCGCTGCATTTCACCTGTAACGCGCCGCCCAGTCGTTGAAATGCGCACGCCACGTAACACTCGCACGATGAGTTCCGCGCCCCCGACGTTTCTTCAGGTTCCGCCCCCTCTCCTCCCCTCTAGGGCCCTGAAGGTCGGGGCGTTTTTTTTGTCTGTTTTATCTCTTCGTCTCGTTTCAGCCGTGACGGTCGGCCGGTTCAATGAAACCGTCGCGACGGCTCGGCCGTATACCGTGCGATGCATGAAGAAACTCGTCTCCGTCCTCATCGTCGCCGGCATGCTGCCCGCGGCTTACGCCGCGGACTACGCGCCGCAGGAGTTCGACTTCAGCGAGCTCGGCACGGTGGAGGCTATCCGTCAGGTGCCGGTCCTCGAGCTGCTGCCGAACGTCTTCGAGCACGCAGTGAAACCGCAAACGGTCGACGAGCTGGTGATCCGCATCGACGACGGCCGCACGGTGATCCTCCACGACGAGGCGACGCAGCGCTTCATCGCGGGGCAACGCGTGAGGCTTCTGTCGAGCAGCAACGGGCAGCGCGTGGAGCATCAGTAGCGTCCTCGGCAGTGACGCCTGTAACCGGCGCATGGCGATGACGAAATCGTCCTGAAGCACGGCGTCGCCACAATGTCCAGCGTAGTCACAACGATTTATCAATCGCACTCAACTTGAAAGGAAACCGATCATGAAACGCATCCTCGCAGCCGTCTCGTTCGCCGTCCTCGCCACCCCCGCGTTCGCCGTCCAAGTCTCCGCCCCGTACGAGGACACCCAGAACGATCGCGCGCTCCCCAACGTCCAAACCGGAGAGCGCGGCACGACGTCGCACAGCAAGTCGAACAGCACCGAAGCCAATCCCTGGGCGAACGACTACAACTTCATCGCCCCCTCGCTGTAATCCATGCGCAAGGAGCCGGCGGGCGCGCACCTCGCGCCGCCGGCAGCACCACCGAACGGAGCTCGACGATGAGCGAAACCTTCAGCCTGGCGTTCGCATTCGCGTGGTTGTTCGCAGTTCCCGCAGCCCATTCACAGGAAGTCCCGCCCGACGTGCTGATCAAGAGCGTGTCGAGCGAGGTGATCGCCGAGATCCGCAAGGACACGGCGGTCCACGGGAGCGATGCGGCGAAGGTCGCCGCGCTGGTCGAGGCGAAAATCGTTCCGCACTTCGACCTGCGCCGCATCACTCAGCTCGCGGTCGGCCCGGCCTGGCGCCGCGCCACGCCCGAGCAGCAGGAGCGCCTCACGCAGGAGTTCAAGACGCTCCTCGTGCGAACGTACTCCGGCGCGCTCGCGAGCTATCGCGACCAAACCGTCGACTTCAGGCCGCTGCGCGCGGCCGCCGGCGACACCGAGGTGACCGTCAAGTCGTTGATCCGGCAGTCCGGCGCCGAGGCGATCGCGGTCGAATACGACCTCGCCCGGGTCAGCGCGCAATGGAAGATCTTCGATATGAGGATCGGCGGTATCAGCCTGGTGGCGACATACCGCAGCAGCTTCGCCGACGAAGTGCGCAACCATGGCGTAGACGGGCTGATCGGCCTGCTCGAGAGAAAAAACCGCCAGATCTAGCGGCGAGAACTTCTTGCCAGAGCACGCATGAAGAAGTGCGCGCCGCGCCTGTGAGGATCTGTGAGTTTGCGGCGTCGTGAGGTTTTTACTGCCCGACGCCGCGAGGCGCGCGGTAACCTTTGCAGCGATGCGACTCAAACTCGGTGGCACCTACGCGAAGTGCGGCGCCTGCCAAGGCGAAGACTTTTATCCCGCGTTTCCGCTCACCAAGGACCGGCGCGACGTAATGGTGTGCGCGCGCTGCGAGAACCAGACGGTGTTCGGCGAGCTGATCGGCAAGCCGAGCGCGAGCGCCCTGTCGGCCAGGATGCCCTGGGCCAGCGCTCCGGCGCCCGCGCTCCAGCCCGTCCGGCCACGCCGTTCCCGACGCTAGGCCTTTGACGAAGTAAACTTGCCCGGAAACCCGGGTAAGGACGTGCGTATCGGCATTCTCGGTTCAGGCCTGATGGGCGGGAAGCTCGGGACGCTGTTCGCCCGCGCCGGCCACGGGGTAGTTTTCAGCTACGCCCGCAGCGAAGAGAAGCTCGAGCGGCTCGCGCGAAAAGCCGGCGGCAAGGCGCGCGCCGGCACGCCGCGCGAGGCGGCGCTGGATGCGGACGCACTGTTGCTCGCCGTGCACTGGTCGCGGGTCGGCGACGTGCTCGCCCAGGCGGGAGATCTTGCCGGAAAGGCCCTCTTGACCTGCTCACTGCCGATGAATGACGACGACACGGCGCTCGTCATCGCCAACACGTCGTCGGGCGCAGAGGAGCTCGCCGCGAAAATCCCGGCCGCGCGCGTCGTGGCCGCATTCAACACCGTACCGAGCGAAGTGCTGTTCGACGTGTACGCGGGCAGACGCAAGGCATCGAGGCCTAGCCTGGTGTACTGCGGCGACGACCGGCGCGCCAAGACCACCGCCGCCCGGTTGATCCGCGACGCCGGCTTCGAGCCTCTGGACGCAGGTCCGCTGCGGATCGCGCGCTACACCGAGCCGTTCGGGCTGCTCGTCGCCCAGCTCGCCTACGAGGGCAAGGGCGGTCCGCGGCTCGCTTACACGTTCCAGAAATTCAAATCCTGAGCGGGGTCTTGCAGGGGGGACAGCGCGTGCCATTTTTCGAGGAGTGGGAAAGCTTCTACGTAATCGTCGGCGCCGCCGCCGGCGCGCTGATCGGCGTGCAGTTCGTCGTCATGACGCTGATTGCCGAGAACCCGCCGCCGCGGGTCCACGAGACCGGCCCCGCGTTTGCCACGCCGACCATCGTCCATTTCAGCGCCGCGCTGCTCCTGTCGGCGCTGGTCCGCATTCCATGGGAAAGCATCGCAGGCGCCGCGGTGCTGTGGGGATTCGTCGGCTTGAGCGGCGTCGTGTACAGCCTCGTGGTGGCGCGGCGCATGCGAAGGCAAGACTCCTATCGCCCGGACTACGACGACTGGGTGTTCTTCTGCCTGCTTCCGCTCGTGGGGTATGCCGTCCTCGGCGTCTCGGCGCTGATCGCGTCTTCCCATCCGCACGACGCCCAGCTTGGCGTCGCAGGGTCGGCGTTGCTGCTGCTCTTCATCGGCATCCACAACGCCTGGGACGCCATCGCCTACCACGTGTTCGTAAACCTGCGGAAGGGGAAGGAGTGAGTTGCCATCGCGCGTAGGGTCGCTTTCAGCGGCTGCCTGGGACTTCGCCGCGCACGCACCAGGCGCGAGCCTTGAGCGCGAACGAGCCATCCGCACCGCTGCCGAGCAGGCGTTTCCGCAGGCGCGCCTCGAGCCGCTGGCGAGGCTCGACGTCGAGCGTCGCGACGTAGGCACCGCCCGGGCCGGTTCCCTTCAGAAACGGGGCCCAGTAGTCGCTGAACGACGTGAACGCCTGCTCGATCACCAGCGCCTTCTCGCGCACATCGGTCAGCCCCGCTTTTCTCCAGAGGTCGCCCAGCTGGCCCTCGCGAGTGAGCTTCATGTGGCGCTCGTCCTTTGCCGCCGCCGCCGGGTCAAGCGCGACCACTTCGTCCCAGAAGAAGCGCAGGCTCTCCATGCCGGCGTTGTAGTCCCATACGCAGGCGCTGACGGCGCCTCGCGCCCGGGTCACGCGGCGCATCTCGCTGACCGCCTTGTCGTGATCCGGGATGAAATTCATCACCAGCAGTGCCATCGTGTGGTCGAACGATGCGTCGCCGAATCTCAGCGACTGTGCATCACCGAGCTCGAAGCGCACACGGCCAGACTGGGCGCTCCTGCCCGCGTAATCGATGAACGCGGCGGACGGATCGACGCCGACGATCTCGCTCGACGCCAGCGTCGCCGCCAGCGTCGCGGCGACTGCGCCGGTGCCGGTGCCTACGTCGAGTACGCGCTCGCCGTCCTCCACTCCGGCGAAGGCGACGTACGCCGGCGCGAGGCGCCGGCTCCATCGGCCCATGTACTGCTCGTACCCGGAACTCATCGAGAACATCTTCGCCTCCACCTCGGTCGGGCCGTAATTCGGCGTAAGGTACCTATTTCCACGGAAGAACAGAATAGCGATGATTGACAAGGCACTATTCCGTCTGGCGCAATAGTGCGATGGACCGTCTCGAGGCGATGCGAGCATTCGTCACCGTGGCAGAAGCGCAAGGGTTTGCGGCGGGAGCACGCCGGCTCGCGCTGTCCGCGCCGGCCGTGACGCGCGCGATCGCCAGGCTCGAAGAGCGACTCGGTGCCCGTCTTCTTCACCGCACGACGCGCGTGGTGCGCCTCACCGAGGCTGGCAGGCGCTTCCTGGGCGAATGTAAGCGCATCCTCGGCGAGATCGATGAAGCCGAGGCGGCGGTGGCGGGCATCCAGACCGAGCTGAGGGGCGAATTGGCGGTGACCGCATCGGCGGCGTTCGGCCGGGCGCACATCGCGCCGCTCGTGCTCGAGTTCCTCGGATTGCACCCGCGCTTGTCGGCGCGAACCCTCTATGTGGACCGGGTCGTGGATCTGGCGGAGGAAGACTTCGACGTCGCGGTGCGAATTGCGCACCTGCCGGATTCCTCGTTGACCGCGATCCAGGTCGGCTCCGTGCGCCGCGTCGTGTGCGCATCGCCTGGCTACTTGTCGGCGCGCGGCAAACCGCGCAATCCCGAAGATCTGGCGGGCTTCGATACCATCGGCTTTTCTCCCGCGCTGGTGGCCGAGCCGTGGCTTTTCGGCTCGACCTCGCGAAAATCGCGGAGCGTGAGCCTTTCGCCGCGACTTCTCGTCAACACCGCCGAAGTGGCGATCGCGAGCGCCCTCGCCGGCTGGGGCCTGACGCGCGTGCTCTCGTACATGATTGCGCCCGAAATTCGCGCCGGCCGCCTCAAGATCGTACTGGCCGCTTTCGAGCCGCCTCCCATTCCTATCAGCCTGGTGTACCGTGAAGGCCGCAAGGCGGCGACCAAGATACGCGCCTTCGTCGACTTCGCCGTCGGACGCCTGCGCACGCAAGTAGGGCACTAGGTGTTGGAGCGGGTGAAGGGAATCGAACCCTCGTATGCAGCTTGGGAAGCTGCCGTTCTGCCATTGAACTACACCCGCCCGGCCCCGATCATACTGGGATGATCATCGTCCAGCGACTCCTCGGCACCGTTGTGGGTATCCTGTTTCTCCTAGCGGCGTTGCTGTTCGCCTCCGTCGCACTCGGCGTCGCGCTCGCGATCGGCGTAGTCATCTGGGCGTGGCTGTGGTGGCGCTCCCGCTCCCTGCCGCGGCGGCGCGTGATCATCGAGGGCGAGTATCGCGACGTCACCGATCTGGAGCGGCTGGAAGACCGAGGCGGCCGCTTCTAGCATTCGGCCTCTAGTATCATTGCGCCTGTGATCCAGGTGACCGTGAACGGCAAGGCCCACTCTTTCGAATCCCCGCTCGGGATCGGCGCGCTGCTTTCCAGGCTTGAACTCTCCGGAAAGAAGATCGCGGTGGAGCGAAACGGGGAAATCGTGCCGAAGAGCGCGCACGCCGAGACCATGATCCGAGACGGCGACCAGCTCGAAATCGTCGTCGCCGTGGGTGGGGGCTGACCGTGGGAGCAATTAGGGACGCTTTGGTCGTCGCGGGGAAGAGTTACTCGTCCCGCCTGCTCGTCGGTACCGGCAAGTACCGCGATTTCGCCGAGACCCGCGCAGCGGTCGAGGCCTCCGGCGCGCAGATCGTGACCGTCGCGATCCGCCGCACCAACATCGGCCAGAACCGCAACGAGCCGAGCCTGCTCGACGCGCTGCCGCCCTCCCGCTTCACGTATCTGCCGAACACCGCCGGCTGCTACAGCGCCGCCGACGCGGTGCGCACGCTGCGCCTCGCGCGCGAGCTGCTCGACGGCCACGACCTGGTCAAGCTCGAAGTGCTGGGCGACCCGCAGACGCTCTATCCGAACATGCCCGAGACCCTGGCCGCGGCCGAGACCCTGGTCAAGGAGGGCTTCAAGGTGATGGTGTACTGCTCGGACGACCCGATCCAGGCGCAGATGCTGGAGGCGATCGGCTGCGTCGCGGTCATGCCGCTCGCCTCTCTGATCGGGTCCGGAATGGGCATCCTCAATCCGTGGAACCTGCAGCTCATCCTCGAGAAGGTGAAGGTGCCGGTGCTGGTCGACGCCGGTGTCGGCACCGCCTCCGACGCGGCGATCGCGATGGAGCTCGGCTGCGACGGCGTGCTCATGAACACCGCCATCGCCGCCGCGCGCGACCCGGTGCTCATGGCGACGGCAATGCGCAAGGCGGTGGAGGCGGGGCGCGAGGCGTTCCTCGCCGGCCGCATGCCGAAGAAGCTCTATTCGGCGACGCCGAGCTCGCCCACCGAAGGGAAAATCGCCCCCAAGGCCGCCTAAGTCGTGGCTCGCACACGGCGCTCGTAAGTGCGGCCCATTCGGAGTTACGTCCTAAGGCAAGGACGCACGACGCCCGCGCAGAAGCGCGCCCTTGACCAGCTCGCTCCCAAGTATCTCCTCGGTTTTAGAGACGAGGCGATTTCCGTTCAAGCCATTTTTGGCAGGAGCGCGCCGCTCGTGCTCGAGATCGGCTCGGGCATGGGCGAGACCACGGCCGCGATCGCGCAGGCGCATCCCGAAGCCGATTTCATCGCGGTGGAGGTCCACGGTCCGGGCGTGGGCAGCCTCCTCAATCGGATCGAGTCCCTGCAGCTTCGAAACCTGAGGGTCATCCGCCACGATGCGGTGGAGGTGCTCGACAAGATGATCGCCGACGCGAGCCTCGCCGCGATCCACCTCTTCTTTCCGGATCCCTGGCCGAAGAAGCGCCACCACAAGCGCCGCCTGGTCCAGCCCGGGTTCGCGGCGCTCGCGGCCCGGAAGCTCGCGCCCAGGGGGACGCTGCACGCCGCGACCGACTGGCCCGACTACGCAGAGCACATGAACGCCGTTTTTTCCCGCGAGCCGTTGGTCGAGAAGGCGACCGCGGGTTTTACATCGAGGCCGGCGACCAAATTTGCAGCGAGGGGCGAGCGCCTGGGCAATCCGATCTGCGACCTGTACTGGAGGAGGAGGGCCGGACCATGATCGTTACGGACGAGATCATTCCCGCGGGGGCGGGCTGGAGCCGCGTGGTCAAGCGCGGCGAGGTGCTGCGCCTCACCGACCTCGAAGGCCGCCAGGCGGTCGACTTCCTCTGCTACAACGCCGCCGACTACGATGACCGTTACGCTGCCGCGGATACGATGAAGATCAACGGCAACATCTTCGTGCGCAAGGGAACCGTTCTCTATTCCGTGAACTGCAACCCGATGTTCACGGTGATCGAGGACACCTGCGGCTCCCATGACACCATCGGCGGCTGCTGCTCCTCGGCGCTCAACCGGCGCCGCTACGGCAAGCCCGACGATCCGAACTGCAGGCAGAACTTCCTGCGCGAGCTCGCGCGCTACGGCATGGGCGCGCGCGACATGGCCGCGAATCTCAACTTTTTCATGTACGTGCCCGTCGGCGCCGACGGCGCCATGGACATGGGGCCGAGCATTTCGAAGCCTGGCGACTACGTGGAGCTGCGCGCCGAGATGGACGTGCTCGCGGTGATCTCGAACTGCCCGCAGATGAACAACCCGGTGAACGACTTCAACCCGACGCCGGTGCGGGCGCTCGTCTATCGGGGAGAAAGGCCTCCAGAAGGTCGTTGAGGAAGCGCCGTCCGCGCTCGGTGGGCCGGATGTGCTTCCAGTCTCGGGCGACAAGGCCTTTCTTCTCGGCTTCGTCGAGGCGCGACTGCACAAGATGGATCGGTAGTCCCGTGCGTTCGCGGAAGAGCGCGATGTCAAAACCCTCGACGAGGCGCAGCGCATTGAGCATGAATTCGAAAGGCAGGTCTTCGACCGACACGACACTCTCCTCCACGTGAGTATCGGGCTTCATGTACTCATTGGGCTGCTTGGCCCGTGCGTGGCGCGTCACACGGTCGGGGAAGCTGAGCTTCCCGTGCGCGCCGGCGCCGATGCCGAGGTAGTCGCCGAACTGCCAGTAGTTGAGGTTGTGGCTGCAGCGCCGCCCCGGTCGGGCGAAGGCCGAGGTCTCGTAGTGCTCGTAGCCCGCCGCGCGCAGGCCTTCTTCGGCGGCGAGTTGCATGTCGGCGGCGACGTCGTGTTCGGGAAGCTTCGGCGGCTTGCTCCAGAACACGGTATTCGGCTCCACGGTGAGCTGGTACGCGGAAACATGCGGCAGCCCGAAGCGTAGCGCCTCGTCCAGATCAGCCGTCGCCATCGCGGGCGTTTGCCCGGGCAGCGCGTACATTAGGTCGATGTTCACGTTGTCGAAGCTCGCAGCCGCGGCGTCGATGGCGCGGCGAGCTTCGTCGGCGGAATGAATCCGGCCGAGCGCGGCGAGCATCCGCTCGTCGAAGCTCTGCACGCCGATCGAGATGCGGTTCACCCCGGCTTTGCGGAAGCCGCGGAAGCGCGCCGCCTCGACCGTGCCGGGGTTCGCTTCGAGGGTGATCTCGGCCTGCGGATCGAGCGCTAGCCGCGCGCGCACGCCGGAGAGCAGCGCGTCGATCGACTCCGGAGAAAAGAGGCTCGGCGTGCCGCCGCCGATAAAAACGCTTATGACTCTACGACCCCAAATCTGCGGCAACGACGCTTCCAGATCGCGAAAAAGAACGGCCAGGTACTCTGCCTCCGGGAGAGAACCGGTACGCTCGTGCGAGTTGAAGTCGCAGTACGGACACTTGCGCACGCACCAGGGGATATGGACGTAGAGCGCGAGCGGCGGCAGCGCCTCGAAGCGCACCGCGCCGGGACGCTCAAGCGCGACCGGGATCACGCAGGAGCTCCAGCAGGCGGGCGAGCGCCTGCCCGCGGTGGCTGATCCGGTTCTTTTCGCCCGGATCGAGCTCGGCGGCCGTCCGGCCGTAGTCCTTCAGGAAGAAGAGCGGGTCGTAGCCGAATCCGTTCGTGCCGCGCGGCGCCCGCGCGATCTCGCCGTGCCAGAGTCCTTCCGCGACCAGCGGCAGGGGGTCGGATGAAACTCTGGTCAGCACCATGACGCATGCGTAGTAGGCCTTTCGATCTTCCTTCAGTTCCCTCAACAGGCGTTCGTTGTTGCGGGCATCGCGCTCCTCCCGGCTGCCCTCGCGGCCGGCGTAATAGGCCGAATGCACGCCGGGCTCGCCGCCGAGCGCGGCCACGCAGAGCCCCGAGTCGTCGGCGAGCGCCGGCAGGCCGCAGGCGCGGCTCGCGTGGCGCGCTTTCGCCAACGCGTTCTCGAGGAAGCTGTCGTGCGGCTCGTCGGCTTCGGCGATGCCGATCTCGGCCTGCGGCACCACCTCGATCGCGAGCGGGCCGAGCAGCGCCGCGATCTCGCGGATCTTGCCTGGGTTGTTCGAGGCGAGGACCAGGCGCTTCACGTTTTCCACTCAGGGAAAAACGTAGTCGGCGAGCCAGTAGTACTCCAGCATTTCGACCTTTAGCGTCGCCGGCAGGTGCGAGCGAAGCTCGGCCTCGGTGGGGAAGTTCTTCAACACCCGCACCTGGCTGCCGTCGCCCAGGCGCCGCAGCTGGTAGGTGTTGCCCTGCGCGTCGATCTCCGAAACCGGGGTGCTCGAGCCCTCGACGAAGCGATTGTCCATCAGGACCACGCGCGCCCCGTGCTCGAGGCGTCCATGCAGCGATGCCAGGAATTCGCCGATGCGCTGCCGCGGCACGTGCGACCACCAGAACACTGCGAGCGCCGCATTGAAGCGGCCTAGGGAATCGGGAAGCGAATAGGCATCGCAGATCTCGAACCGGGGCCGACGGTTGTATGGCTTTGACCGAGCGATCTGCATCGGCTCTTCGGCGAGATCGACAGCCACGACCTCCGCTGCGACCTCTGCGACAAGCTGCGTCCAATAGCCGGTGCCGCAGGCGATCTCGAGAACGCGCGCGCCGCGCAGCTTCGCTGGAATGGCCTGCCGGAGGGTGGCGAGATCGGTCTGACGTTCCGGCTTGGCGTAAATCGCTTCGTACTCGGCGGCGCGCCGCCGGTAGTAGTCAATCAGCTCAGGCGAGGCCAAGCGCCCTTCTCTGCTCGCGCACGAGGTGCATTATACCGCGCTCGGCGAGGCCGAGGAGCGCGTCGAGCTCGTGGCGCGAGAACGTCGCGCCCTCGGCGGTGCCCTGGATCTCGACGAAGCCGCCGGCGCCGGTCATCACGACGTTCATGTCGCAGCCGCAGGCCGAGTCTTCGGCGTAGTCGAGGTCGAGGATCGGCGTGCCCTCGTAGACGCCGACCGAAACGGCGGCGACGAAGTCCGCGACCGGTATGGAGGTGTAGGCGCCCTTCGACGCGAGCCAGGCGAGCGCGTCGTGCAGGGCGACGAACCCGCCGGTGATGGCCGCGGTGCGCGTGCCGCCGTCGGCCTGGAGCACGTCGCAATCGATCTGGATGGTCCGCGGCCCGAGCGCTGCGAGGTCGGTGACCGCGCGCAGCGCCCGCCCGATCAGGCGCTGGATTTCCTGGGTGCGGCCGGACTGCTTGCCGCGTGCGGCCTCGCGCTCGCTGCGGGTGTTCGTGGCGCGCGGCAGCATCCCGTATTCCGCGGTGACCCAGCCGCGGCCGCTTTCCTTCAGGAAGGGCGGGACACGCTCCTCGACGCTCGCGGTGCACAGCACGCGCGTGTCGCCGAACTCGACCAGCACCGAGCCTTCGGCGTGGCGCGTGAAGCCGCGCTGGATGCGCACCGGGCGCAGCTCGTGCGCCGCCCGTCCGCTCGGCCTGACGCCGCTCATTGCGGCATCTTGCGAAGGACAGCCTTGATCTCGGAGATGGCCTCTTCGATGTCCGCGTCGGACATGCGCATGAAGTCCGGCTGGGTGGCGGTGAAATCCTGCACCACGGTCGGCAGGTCGTAGTAGGGCACGGTGCGCGGCTCTTCGTCGGCGGCTTCTTCCTCGCCCCAGCGCAGCGCCAGCGCGCTGACATTATCGCATTGCGGCCCGGCACGGCGCTCTGCGAGCCCGGCGAGCTCGGCGAGCGCTTCCTCGAGCGGCAGCGCGCCGAGCGAGTGCAGGAGCTGGCGCTGGGTGATCGAGCCCCACAGGCCGTCGGAGCACAGCACCAGCACGTCGCCGCGCGCGAGGCGGGTCTTCGCGACGGGATCGGGCCGCGGCGGCATGTACCCGCCCAGGCACTGCAGGATGCGGTTGCGCTCGGGGTGGGCACACGCCGCCTCCTCTTGGATGCTGCCCGAGTCGACGAGCTGCTGCACGAGGGTGTGGTCGCGGGTCTGGACCGCGATGCGCCCCTGGCGCACGAGATACAGGCGGCAGTCGCCGATGTGCGCCCAGTAGGCGTTGCCGTCCTGGACCAGGCACGCGACGATGACCGTGCGCGGCCCATCGGGCATGCCGAGGCGATAGGCTTCGCGCAGGATCGCGCCGTGCGCGTCGTTCATCGCGGTGTTGAGGAAATTCTTCGGGTCGGGGAGCGTCGGGCGCGCGGCGCGCTGGAACGCGTCGCCGAAGTGGTCGGTCGCGATCTGAGCCGCGAGCTCGCCGCCGAGGTGCCCGCCCAGCCCGTCGGCCACCACCAGGAGTAGCGAGCGCTCGGTGCGCCAGTAGCCGACCCGGTCCTGGTTGGTGAGCCGCGTGCCGATGCGCGACTCGCTCGCCAGGGTGCAGTTCAAAAGAAGCTTCCCTTGAGGCGCAGCACCGCGCCGCGAAGCTGCTCGAGCACCGGCGCGTCGGCGCGGCGCTCCGGCTCGCGTTCGCCGCGCAGCGTTTTCTGCAGAGCGAGCACGCTTTGCGGCCGCTCGAGATGATCCAGGCGCAGACACCAGTCGACGATGTCGAGAAGCTCCGCCGAATACTTGGCGCCCCATGCCTTGCGCGCCGGCACGTAGTCGTCGCGGTCGACCCGCTGGTTGGCGGCGAGCGGCGGCTCGCCGCCCGAGAGCGCGGCGTACATCGTCGCGCCGACCGAATAGACGTCGCTCCAGGGCCCGAGCAGGTCGCGCCACAGGTGCTGCTCGGGCGAGGCGTAGCCCGGCGTGTAGGTCGGCGGCAGCTTCGAGCCTTCGGCCAGGAGCGCCTGGCGCGCCGCGCCGAAGTCGAGCAGCAGCGGGCTGCCGTCGTTGCGCAGGTAGATGTTGGCCGGCTTGATGTCGAGGTGCAGCAGCTTGTTCGTGTGCACCTCGCGCAGCCCGTTCAGGAGCTGGGCGAAGGTCTGGCGGATCCAGTTTTCGTCCAGCGGGCCGCGGTGTTGCGCCAGGTGCTCGTGCAGCGTGCGCCCGCGCTCGTAGCGCATCACCAGGTACACGGTGTCGTTGGCGCGGAAGAAGTTCAGCACCCGCACCACGTTGGGGTGCGAGAAGCGCGTGAGGGCGCGGCCTTCCTCGAAAAAGCAGCGCATTCCGTGCAGGAACTTGCCGCGGTCGTCCTCGGCGATGCGGTATTCCTTGATCGCCACCGGCACGTCGTTCTCGTCGTGCGCCAGATAGACGCGCGAGAAGCCGCCGGTCGCTAGCAGGCGCTGGATCCAGTAGTTCTCGAGCTGCGTCGCTGGAGGCAGAGGATGGGGGGGCGCCGGCACGGTCCGCTATGATAGCCTTCGGCTACTGCGGCCGGACCCGCGCTCGCAGGCGCGCTGCGCACTTTGTCACACATCATTCAAAGCATGACCGGCTACGCCGCCGCGTCGGCGGATTCTCCGCGCGGCCGGCTCACGCTCGAGTTGCGTTCCGTCAACGCCCGCTTCCTGGATGTGCAATTTCGCATTGCCGAGGAGCTGCGCGCGCTCGAGCCCGCGCTGCGCGAGAGCATCGGCGCGCGCGTCTCGCGCGGCAAGGTCGACTGCCGGTTTTCCCTCGGCGAATCCCCGGGCGGGGGCAAGCCGCAACGGCTGAACCCCGAGGCGCTCGCGCGCCTGCGCAGCCTCGCGGACGAGGCGCGCGCCGCGTTTCCGGAGGCGCCGACGCTGCGCGTGGGCGACGTGCTGCGCTGGCCGGGCGTGATCGCCGAAGAGCCGGCCGACGAGGAAGCGCTGCGCAAGATCGCCGTCGATCTCTGCGCGCGCGCGCTCGACGAGCTGATCGCGGCCCGCGGCCGCGAGGGCGCGAAGCTCGCCGAGAGCATCCGCGCCCGGGTCGGCGCGATGCGCGCGCGCGTCGACGAGATCGCGCCCCTCGTGCCGCAGGCGATCGCCGCGTACCAGGCGAAGATCACCGAGCGTCTGAAGGAGGCGCTCGGCGCGGCCGACGACGACCGCGTGCGCGCCGAGCTCGCCCTCTTCAGCGCCAAGGCGGACGTGCACGAGGAGCTCGACCGCCTGCGCGCGCACCTCGGCGAGGTCGAGCGCAGCCTCCGCCAGGGCGGCCCGGTGGGCAAGCGCCTCGACTTCCTCGCGCAGGAGCTCAACCGCGAGGCGAACACGCTCGCCGCCAAATCCTCCAGCCAGCAGCTCTCCGACGGCGCGCTCGAGCTGAAGCTGCTGGTCGAGCAGATCCGCGAGCAGGTACAGAACATCGAATGAGAGGGCGCCTTTTCGTCGTCACGGCCCCCTCGGGTGCAGGCAAGACCTCGCTCACAAGAGCACTCCTCGAGGCGACTCCGGGCCTCAAGCTTTCAACTTCCTACACCACCCGCGCGCCGCGGCCCGGCGAGCAGAACGGACGCGAGTACCACTTCGTCGACGAGCCGACGTTCCTCGCGATGCGCGATCGCGGCGAGTTCCTGGAGAACGCGCTGGTGCACGGCAACCGCTACGGCACTTCGAAAAAGGTCATCGCCGAAACCCTCGAGCGCGGGCAGGACCTCGTGCTGGAGATCGACTGGCAGGGCGCGGCGCAGGTGCGCAGGCTCTATCCCGACTGCGTCGGGATCTTCATCCTGCCGCCGTCGGTCGGCGAGCTCGAGCGGCGCCTGCGCGCCCGCGGCCAGGATTCCGAGGCGGTCATCGCGAGCCGGCTCGCCAACGCGCAAGCCGAGATGGCGCACGCCGGCGACTTCGAATATCGTATAATTAACAAAGACTTCGATACCGCCAAGGCGGAGCTCGAGCGCATCGTGCGCGAGCGTCGCCGCAACAGCTGAATTTCCGGAAAGGTTACATGGCCCGAATCACAGTCGACGATTGCCTGAAACGCATCTACAACCGCTTCCATCTCACCCTCGCCGCGACCTACCGCGCCCGCCAGCTCAGCGCCGGCGCCTCGCCCATGGTCGAGCCCAACCGCGACAAGGCGACGGTGATCGCGCTGCGCGAGATCGCGGCGGGAAAAGTTGGCACCGAGGTACTGAAAAAAAACCCCACCCCGCCCGCGTCCACGCTCTGAGCCTGTAAGAAGCATACGGGGTCAGGTAATCTGGCCCCATGGCGACGGCGGTCGTACCCAACCTCGAGCAGGGCCGCTTCGGCTATCTCAAGCCGAAGGACGTGGCGCGCCTCGCCGAGGCGTACCGCTTCTCCGAGGCGGCTCACGCCGGGCAGACCCGCCAGTCGGGCGACCCGTACATCTCGCATCCGCTCGCGGTGGCCGAGATCCTGGCCGACTGGCACCTCGACGGCCAGACGCTGATTGCGGCGCTGCTGCACGACGTGACCGAGGACACCTCGGTCACCAAGGACGAGATTTCCGACACCTTCGGCAAACCCGTGGCCGAGCTGGTCGACGGCGTCTCCAAGCTCGACAAGATCGAGTTCCAGTCGGCCGAGGTCGCGCAGGCCGAGAACTTCCGCAAGATGCTGCTCGCGATGGCGCGCGACGTGCGCATCATCCTGATCAAGCTCGCCGACCGGCTGCACAACATGCGCACCCTGGGGGCCGTACCTCCGGCGAAGAGAAAAAGGGTCGCCAGGGAAACCATGGAGATCTACGCGCCGATCGCCCTGCGCCTGGGCTTGAACACGCTCTATCACGAGCTGCAGGAGCTCGCGTTCTCGCACCTGCACCCGTTGCGCTACCTGGTGCTCGCCAAGGCGACGAAGGCGGCGCGCGGCAACCGCCGCGAGATGATCGGCCGCACGCTGGAGGCGGTGAAGAAGAAGCTCGCCGACAGCGGCATCGAGGGGGTCGTGCAGGGACGGGAAAAGCACGTCTACTCGACCTACCGCAAGATGATCGACAAGCACCTGTCGTTCTCCGAGGTGCACGACATCTTCGGCATCCGCGTGATCGTCAAGGACGTGCCCTCGTGCTATCTCGCGCTCGGCGCGCTGCACGCGCTCTACAAGCCGATCCCGGGCAAGTTCAAGGACTACATCGCCATCCCGAAGGCGAACGGCTACCAGTCGATCCACACCGATCTCATCGGGCCCTACGGCGTGCCGGTCGAGGTCCAGACGCGCACCGAGCAGATGCATCGCCTCGCCGAGTCGGGTGTCGCCTCGCACTGGATGTACAAGGACGATTCCGACCGGCTCTCCGAGCTGCAGAAGCAGACCCACCAGTGGCTGCAGTCGCTGCTCGAGATCCAGCACCAGTCGGGCGACCCGCAGGAGTTCCTCGAGCACGTCAAGGTCGACCTCTTCCCGGACGAGGTCTACGTGTTCACGCCAAAAGGCAAGATCCTGTCGCTGCCGCGCGGCGCGACCGCGGTCGATTTCGCCTACGCCGTGCACACCGACATCGGCAACCGCTGCGTGGCGGCAAAGGTGAACGGCGAGCTCGTCCCGCTGCGCACCGATCTTCGAAACGGCGACCGGGTCGAGATCATCACCGCGAGCCACGCCAAGCCCAATCCCGGGTGGCTCCAGTACGTGCGCACCGGCAAGGCGCGCTCGAACATCCGCCACTTCCTGAAGACCATGCAGTACGAAGAATCGGCGAGCCTGGGCGAGCGCCTGCTCGAGCAGGCGCTGAAAGCACTGAAGGGCTCGCTCGCCGAGATCGACGACGCGGGCTGGGACCGCGCGTTGCGCGATTCCGGCGCACGCTCGCGCGGCGAGCTCCTCGCCGACATCGGCCTCGGCAAGCGCCTGCCGGCGGTAGTCGCGCGCCGGCTTCTCAAGCGGAGCGACTCGAAGGAGGAACTGAAGAGCGCCGGCAGCGTCACCATCCGCGGCACCGAGGGCATGGCGGTGCAGCTCGCCTCGTGCTGCCGGCCGATCCCCGGCGACGCGATCGTGGGCTCCATCAAGAAAGGGCAAGGGCTGGTGGTGCATGTGTCCGAATGCACCGTGATCGAGCGCTCGCGAAAGAAAGAGCCAGAGCAGTGGATCGACGTCGAATGGGACCCGCGCACCAGCCGCCTTTTCCAGGCGGCGATCAACGTGACGGTCGAAAACCAGCGCGGAGTTCTAGCCAAGGTCGCCTCGGAGATCGCCTCCGCTGCCTCCAACATCGACGCGATCAGCATGGACGAGGACCGGGCACTATTTACAACGATGCATCTGGTTCTAGAAGTGGCGAACCGGCAACACCTGGCGCGGGTGCTGCGCGCACTGCGGCGCCTGCCCGACGTAAAGAAGATTTCCCGGACTCGGGAATAGGTGGCTTTCTTAGCTTTTTGTCCATTCCCGCGCTAAGGAGTGCGCTTTTGGTGTAGCCTGACTCCTTCAGTCAGTTCGAACAAATAAAAAGGAGCAGGGAATGAGGGCGTGCGTCAGCGTCATCGATGACGACGCGCTAGTCTTGAGGTCGCTCGACCGCCTGCTGCAATCGCGCGGATTCGAGGTACATACCTATTCCTCGGCGCAGGCCTTCCTCGAGCAGCACGATGCCAGTACCCCCGGCTGCATCGTGATGGACCTGTCCATGCCTGGCCTCAGCGGTCTCGAGCTGCAGCAGGCGCTCGCGCACTCGGCCGACCGACGGCCGGTCGTGTTCATCAGCGGCCGCAGCAGCGTTGAAGCGAGCGTACGGGCGATGAAGGCCGGTGCGGTGGACTTCCTCACCAAGCCGTTCGACGAAGCCGACCTCGTCGCCGCCGTGAGCACCGCCCTGGAGAAAGACCGCGCCTCGCGCGAAGGCCTGGCCGAGCGCTCCGCGATCAACCTGCGCCTCTCGACGCTGACGCCGCGCGAGCGCGACGTCCTGAGCCGCGTGGTGGCGGGCAAGCTGAACAAGCAGATCGCGGCCGAGCTCGGCACCGCGGAAAAAACGGTGAAGGTGCACCGCGCGCGAATGATGCGGAAAATGCAGTTCGACTCGCTCGCCGAGCTGGTGCGCGCATGGACAGTCACTCAGCCTCTTCCGCCGGCGCCTCCCCAGGCCTGACCCACGCGGGCTGGCAGTTCAGCCCGCGAGCGACCTGGGCCGCGCCGGCGCTGCTCGTCGCCGTCGGCTACTACCTCGCCGCGCGCATCGGCTTCGCCTTCACGCTCCAGCCGTACCCGATCTCGACGCTCTGGCCGCCGAACGCGTTGCTTCTCGCCGCGCTGCTCCTTGCGCCGACGCGTGCGTGGTGGTGGCTCCTCGCAGCCGCCCTGCCCGCCCACCTGCTGGTCGAGCTGCAGAGCGGCGTGCCGGTCGTGATGGTGCTCGGCTGGTACATCAGCAACTGCAGCGAGGCGCTGATCGGCGCGGGGCTCGTGCGCGCCTTCGTCCCCTGGCCCCTGCGGCTCGACTCTCTTCGCAACGCCGGCATCTTCCTTTTCGGGGGCGCGCTCGCGGGCCCGCTCGTTTCATCCTTCCTCGACGCCGCGCTGGTGAGCCTCATCGGCTGGGGCGAGCGTGGCTACTGGGACCTCGTGGGCACCCGCATTTTCTCGAACACCCTCGCGGCGCTCACCGTGGCACCGCTCATCCTGACGCTGGCCTCGATCGAGATCCCGCGGCTGCGCGCGGCGCGGACCGTGCGCTTCGCCGAGGCGGCCGCGCTGTTCGCGGGACTGGCTGCGACCTGCCTGGTGGTCTTCGACCTGCCGCAATTCAGCAACCACACCGCGCCGGCGCTCTTCTACGCGCCGCTGCCCTTCCTGGTCTGGGCGGCGCTGCGCTTCGGGCCGGCGGGCACCGCCAGCGCGATCGCGGTGCTGGTCGTCGCGACGATCTTCGGCACGGTCAACGGGCTCGGCCCGTTCGCCGGCAGCACGCCGCAGGAGACGGCGCGCGAAATGCAGCTTTTCCTGAGCGCGGTCGCGGTGCCGATGCTGCTCCTCGCCGTGGTGCTCCACGACCGTGCGCGGGTAGAGCTCGACGCGCGCGAGCAGCGCCTGCAGCTCACGCACCTCTCGCGCGTGGCGATGCTGGGGGAGCTTTCCGGGGGCATCGCCCACGAGCTGAACCAGCCCCTCACTGCGATCCTCAGCAACGCCCAGGCGGCGCAGCACCTCATCGCCAACAAGTCGGCGGATCCGGAGATCCTGGTGGAGATCCTGCGCGACATCATCGCCGCCGACCAGCGGGCGGGCGAAGTGATCCGGCGGCTGCGCACCCTGTTCAAGCGCGGCGAAACCCAGTTCCAGCCGCTCGACGTCAACGAGCTCGTCCACGAGGTCCTCGGCATCGTGCACGGCGACCTCGTCACGCGCTCGGTCGAGATCGTGCCGGAGCTTGCGGCCACCCTGACCAGGATCCACGGCGACCGGGTCGAGCTTGAGCAGGTGATGCTGAACCTCGTGATCAACGCTTGCGATGCCATGGCCGGGATTGCCCCGGAGCAGCGCCGGCTCACGGTGCGCACCCGCAAGGTGGACGTGGAGGACGGCGCGGTGCAGATCAGCTTCAGCGATTGCGGCCCCGGGTTCACCCCGGACCAGTACGCCAAGCTCTTCGAGCCTTTCTATACCACCAAGCCGCGCGGCCTCGGCCTGGGGCTGTCCATCTCGCGCGCCATCATCCGCGCCCATCACGGCCGCCTCTGGGGCAGCTCCACTCCCGGCAAGGGTGCGAGCTTCCATATCGTGCTGCCCGCCCCGAGGGGCCGATAAAGCGGCCGGTGAGCCGGTAAGCGCCCGCGTCGGCATTGGACCTTGGTCCAATTACTCCCCGCGCCGCGAACTGATCCAATGCTCGGACCGTGGCGTATGTCGCGATCGTCGATGACGAGGAGCAGGTCCGCAAGGCGCTGATGCGGCTGCTGCGCGCCTCGGGCCTCGACGCGGAGAGCTACGCGAGCGGCAAGGACTTCCTCGAGGCGAGCGCGCTGCGCGAGCCCGACTGCGTGCTGCTCGACCTCCACATGCCGCGCATGACGGGGCTGCAGGTGTTGCGCGCGCTCCAGGCGGCGCGACGCACGCTGCCGATCGTGATCATCACGGCGCACGACGCCCCCGAGACCCGCGAGCAGTGCCTCGCCGCGGGCGCCACGGCATATCTGCGCAAGCCGCTCGAGGAGCACGAGCTGCTCGACACGATCACCGCGGCGCTCGGCGCAAAGACGCGGTAACACCACCCCCTCATGACCCGGAGCCGTTCGATGATCTGGAAAATCCTTGCCCTTGCCATCCTCCTCGCCCCTCAGTTCGCGGCCGCGCAGTCGCGCCGCTCCGAGTTCTATGCCGGGCCGGTGTTCAGCGACAGCAAGACCTACAACTTCCAGGGCGGGTCGAGCGTGCGCACCGACACAGGCGTCGGCTTTACCATCGGCTTCGGCCACAACTTCAACCCGAAGCTTTCCGGCGCGATCGAGCTCGAGTGGACCAGCAACGACTATCGCGCCACGATTCAGCCGGGCGTCGGCAACGGGAATGCTGCCGCGAGCCTCAACAGCAACGTCGACACGGGAACGGTGCGCTTCCTCGGCACCTACAATTTCTCGACCGGCCCCTTCACGCCCTTCGTCACGGGCGGCGCCGGCTGGAGCTACGTCGATACCAACATTCCCTCGGGCCTGCCGCAGAACGTGTGCTGGTTCTATCCGTGGGTCGGCCAGGTCTGCACCGGGGTCACTCCGACCTACTCCACGACCCGGTTCAGCTACAACGCCGGCGCCGGCCTGCGCTACAACTGGGGCCCCAACTATTTCGTGCGGGGGCTGGTCAACGAGCAGTGGATCGACTTCGGCGGCTCGTACGGCACCGCCAACCTGACGCAGTACCGGATCGATTTCGGATTGCGCTTCTGATCGTCCGGCTGTTCGCCCCCGCTGCGTGCTGCATCGCGCTGGCGGCGCGCGCGGCCGAGCGGAAGCTGGGGCGTCGGCGCGGCGCAGTCGACGCGGCTGCGCGGCGACCGGATGCGCATCGACGGCTTCCTCGGCTATGTCGACCTGCGTTACCCCTTCTTCGGCGTCGGCTCGACCGCGGGCAGCGCCGGCGTCTCCGTGCCAATCGTGCAGAAAGGTTACGCCTTTGTTCCGGAGCTCCTGTACCAGGTCGCGAAAAGTACGTTCCTCGGCGCACGGTTGCGCGCCGTGCGCGTGGAAACGGCGCTTGACGGCTCGCCCCCCGCGATCGTCGAGCCGCTCACCGGCCAGTCGATCCTCGTCACCAGCACCGGCGTCGGTCCCGTCGCCGTCTACGACACCCGCGACAACGAGATGAATGCGGCCTCCGGCGTGCTGATCGATTTCCGGCAACTTCGCCGAGCAGAACCTCGGCAGCGACCTGGCCTATCAGACGTACACCCTGGCGGCGAACTACTACCGGCGCGCCGGGCCCGGGGTGTTGGCCCTGCGCGGCTACGTCTGCCGCGCTTCGGATGACACGCCCCTCTTCGACCTGTGCCTGTTCGGCGCCGGCAGTGACCTGCGCGGCTACGAGGTGGGACGCTACCGCGACCAGCGCATGGTCGCGTTTCAGGGAGAATACCGTTTCCCGCTCACCGGCCGCTTCGGCGCGGTGGTGTTCGGCGGCAGCGGCAAGGTCGCGCGCACGTTCAGCGAAATGGGCGACGAGCCCGACTTGTGGAGCGTCGGCGCGGGCCTGCGTTGGCTCGCCTCGGAAAAGGCGAAGGTAAACCTCAGCGTCGACGTTGCAAAAGGGCGCGACGGCACCTCGGCCTACGTCTACGTCAAGGAGGCCTTTTGATGCTACCGTTGCGAAGGATGACTCGATGAAGCTTTTGACCGCCGCTCTCCTCGCGGCCGCCTGCGCCCTGGCCGCGCCCGGTGCCGCCGCGCAGAACTGGGTCACCTTGCTCAAGAACACGCCCGCGGAATCCTTCGACGACGAGGACCTGCGCCTATTCCTCGACACGGCGCGCAAGGCGCTCGACGGCGGCGCGCCGGAGAACCAGCCCCTCGGCTGGGAGAACCCGAAGTCGCGCAACCGAGGTGAGATTACGGTACTGCGCAGCTTCGAGTGGAAGGGGCGCTCGTGCAAGGAGGTCCGCGTCCGCAACGAATCCCGCGGGCGCAAGTCCGACAACCGTAGGAGCCTGTGCAAGGTGGATGACCGTTGGCGGCTCGTCAGCGAAGCACAGTTGAAAGGCAAGTGATGACCCAAAAAGCATTCGTTCTCGCTTCTATCGTGACCCTCGCGGCGCTCGCTTCGCCCCCCGGTGAAGCGCAAACGCTCGACAAGATCCGCAAGCAGGGCGTGATCACGCTCGGCTACATCGACGGCGCGGCGCCGTTCTCCTACGCCGATGCCAACGGCGACCCGCAGGGCTACTCGGTGGAGCTCTGCCGCGCGGTCGCCGAGGGAGTCGCGGCCCAGCTCGAGCGCCCCCAGCTCAAGACGCGCTGGGTGAAGCTCAGCATCCAGAACCGCATCGACGCCGTGCGTCGCAATCAGGTCGACGTCGAGTGCAGCACCACCACGTGGACGCTGGGACGCCAGCGGCTGGTCGACTTCAGCCTGGTCACCTTCCTGGACGGCGCGAGCATCCTGACCAAGCTCGACACCGACGCGCGCCGCCTCGCCGACTTCGGCGGCAAGCGCATCGCCGTCATCGGCGGAACGACCACCGAGACCGCCCTGCGCCAGGCGTTGACTAAGAGCCTCGTGAAGGCCGAGGTCGTGGGCATCAAGAACCGCGACGAGGGGCTCGAGCTGCTGCGCCAGGGCCAGGTCGACGGCGTGGCCTCGGACCGCACGACGCTGATCGGCCTCGTCGTCAAGAAGGCCGCCGGCGGCGATGCCTACAAGCTCCTCGAGGAGGACTTCTCCATCGAGCAGTACGCGCTGATGCTGCCGCGCAGCGATCCCGACTTCCGCCTCGCGGTGAACCGCGTGCTCGCGCGCCTGTATCGCAGCGGCGAGATCCGGCGCGTGTACGACCGCTGGCTCGGGCCGCTCGGAGCTCCGAGCCCGCTGCTCTCCGCCACGTATTTCATCCAGGGCCTGGCGGAGTAGCCGTGGCGTCAGGGCTTCGCTGGCTCGCGGCGCCGGTCGCGCTGATCGCGGCCGCGGCCTCGGCCTCGGCCCAGATCGACAAGCTCGACCTGCGGCTTCCCAAGGTGACCGACGGCGTCGTCGCGTCGATCCGCCAGGTGAATTCCGGCTCCGAGACCGCCCTCGCCCCGCGCACCGGTCCGCGTCAGGTCGGCACCCAGTCGGCGCTCGACCAGGCGCCGCTGGTCGGCGCAGTGGTGTTCATGCCGACCGGCCCCGCGAGCCCCGACCAGTGGCAGTTCGGCGCCGCGGGTACCTCGGAGATGCAGCCGTGGCTCTCGGAAGGCGGGGTGGAAGTCATCGTCACCATGGACGACGGCGAGCGGCGCACCTTCCGGCCGCGCGAGCCGGCACGCCTCTACGTCGGCCAGCGCGTCACCGTGCGCGAAGGCGAGCTCGTGCCGCTGGGGGGCCGCAAGGACGGGGGCTGACGCCTGCGCGCTCGAGCGCTCCTCGCGGCGGCGTTCACCCTGACCATCGCGATCTGCGGCTGTGCCAGCCTCCCGGCCAGCGTTGATCGGCAGCACTCCGCGGCGCTCGCCGACACCGGGAATACACGCCTCGGGCGCGCGCTCGCGCCGCTCGTCCGGGCGAACGCCGGCAAGAGCGGAATCCACGCCCTCGACAACGCGCGCGATGCCTTCGCCGCGCGCGTGCTGCTCGCCCGGGCCGCCGAGCGCAGCCTCGACGTGCAGTACTACATCTGGCACGCCGACACGAGCGGCGGGCTGCTCGCGCATGAACTCTGGCAGGCTGCCGAGCGTGGTGTCCGGGTGCGGCTGCTGCTCGACGACAACAACACCCGCGGCGCGGACGAAGCGATCGCCGCGCTCGACGCGCATCCGAACATCGAGGTGCGGCTCTTCAACCCGTACGCCAACCGTGGCTTCCGCCTTGGCGAGCTCGCGACCGACTTCGCGCGTCTCAACCGGCGCATGCACAACAAGTCGTTCACCGCGGACAACCAGGCGGCGATCGTCGGCGGGCGCAACGTCGGCGACGAGTATTTCGGCGCGGACAGCCCGGTGGAATTCGCCGACCTGGACGTGCTCGCGGTCGGCGCGGTGGTGCCGGAGGTATCGGCAGCGTTCGACGCCTACTGGAACAGCGAGTCCGCCTACCCCGCGGCCAGCCTGATCGACCAGGCCGGCCAGCTTCGACCTCTGGAAAGGATCGAAGAGCAACCCGGCGCGGCGCGCTACCTCCAGGCGGTGCGCGCCACGCCGCTCGTCCAGATGCTGCTCTCGGGCAGCCTGCCGCTCGAATGGGCGGCCGCGCGCGTGGTGCAAGACGACCCGGCCAAGGTCCTGCATCCGCCGGAGAAAACCGAGCTCCACCTATTGCCTCGCCTGGAGAAGGCGATGGGCAAGCCGCTGCGCGAGCTCGACCTCGTGTCGCCGTATTTCGTCCCGACCAAGGACGGCGCAGCCGCCCTAACCGCACTCGCCGAAAGCGGCGTCCGGGTGCGCGTGCTCACGAACTCGCTGGCAGCCACCGACGTGTCGCCCGTGCATGCCGGCTACGCGAAGTACCGCGAAGAGCTGCTGCGTGCGGGCGTGCGCCTGTTCGAACTGAAACCCAATGTCGAAGACGTTAAGACGAAAGACAAAGGCCGTGGCGCCGGGAACTCGGACGCCAGCCTGCACGCCAAAACGTTCGGCGTCGACCGCAGCCGGATCTTCGTCGGCTCGTTCAACTTCGATCCGCGCTCTGCCCGGCTCAATACCGAGATGGGCATCGTAGTCGAAAGCCAGACGCTCGCGAGCCGGCTGTCCGAAGCGCTCGATCGCGACATGGCGAACGTCGCCTACGAGGTGCGGCTGTCGTCCGACGGCAGCCTCGCGTGGGTCGAACGCGATGTCCGCCACACCTCCGAGCCCGGCGCGGGCGTGCTCAAGCGACTTTGGATCGGGTTTCTCTCGATCCTGCCGATCGAGTGGCTGCTTTAAGGGGCTGTTCAGTAGTTGGTTGTCTACAAGCTTGTACGCAACCCAGCGACGGCGAGGCCACGTCGCGCGTTTCTCTCCGGCACTTGCGGCCGTCGACTTGCGGTCGCTAAGAGCCCTACATTGACCGACTGGGTGTGCCCGTTCTCTTCCTCCGCGATTGCCACCTGCCCCTACGTACGTCGCGAGCGCAACGACCGGCTGTCGATTGCAGATGCCACCAAAGAGAAGTACCGTTGCCAATGCGACGCCCGTTGGGCGGCGCACTCCCTCCGATCGACGGCTCGCTCTTGGATCACCTCCGCTTCAAGCCGGCCAGCATGGCGTCAAAGCGCCCGGTGATCAGGCTGCCGAGCTCCACCACGCGAACGCCACTCAAAGGACCTGCAATGAAAAACACTCTTGGACGCTTGCTTGCGTCGATTTTAGGAGCCGCCGCCGCGGCGCCGGCGTTCTGCCAGGAAGCGATCCCCGAACATCCCGCGTTGCGCGACCGCTTCTACTTCGCCGCCGGAATGTTCTTCCCGCGGACCACGACCTCGGCGGAGCTGGAATCGCGCACCGGCGTCGGTGCCAACATCGATTTCGAGAACACGCTCGGCATGAAGGAGTCGAAGGACGTGCCGATGGCGATGGCGCGCTGGCGCAGCGGCAACCGCTGGCGCTTTGAAGCCGAGTACTTCCAGATGAACCGCTCCGGCGACAAGACCGTTGACCGCACCATCAACTGGGGCGAGCAGACGTTCCCGGTGAATTCCACGGTGAGCTCGAAGTTCGACTTCTCCGACCTGCGCCTTTCCGCCGGATACTCGTTCTTCAGGACCAAGGACAAGGAGGTCGGCGTGGGCATCGGCGCGCACGTCGCGGCGTACAACGCGACCCTCTCCGGAACATTCAACGGCGCCCCGATCGGCAACCAAACGGAAAAGGTCACCGCCCCGCTGCCGGTGCTCAGCTTCTACAGCCAGTTCGCCCTCACCGACCGTTGGGCGGTCGCGGGGCGGATGGACCGCTTCGCTTTGAAGTACGACAAGTTCTCCGGCAACCTGACCGGCATCGGGCTGGACGTGATGTACCAGCCGTTCAAGAACGTCGGCTTCGGGCTCGGTTCGCGCGCGCTCGCGCTCAAGATGTCCGCCGAGGACGAAGGCCGCAAGGCGGAGTTCAAGCAGACCTTCCAGGGGCCGGTGCTCTACGTGAACGCGAGCTTCTAGGCCGCGCGGCGGCGCCGCCTGGCTTCAGCGCTTGGCGGCGGAGTAGCCCTTGCCGGTCATGCACTTCTGGAACTCGTCGGCCTCGTACATCGCGCGCTGCTCTTCCCGCGTCAGCACCTTCGACGTGACCGACGAGGTCGGCGATCCCATGTAGCGCTCGGGCAGCGGGGTGAGGCGCGCTTTCACGCGGCAATCGTCGCTGTCGCTCTGGACCGTCGTCTCGGTCGCGCCGGCCTTCTCCCAGGTGGGCGGCGAGCTGCAGGCAGCGAGGAGCAACGGAAAGACCGCGACGGCCAGCCAGGCAGGACGGGAGGAGTTCATGGGGTCCATTCTAGCTCCCGCTCCATTTCACCAAATCAACTCGGGATGCTGGCGCCCCGGATGATGTACTCGGGCAGCTTGGCGGGCGCGGGGTGTGCTTCGATGTAGCGGACGTTGTCGAAGGGAATCACGAGCAGCACGCCGTCCACCTCGGCGACGATCTGGCGCGCTGCCAGGATTTCCTTCAGCTTCAGGACCGTGCCGGTTTCGTTCAAGGTCTGCTTCGGAAAGTCGAGCCTCAGCTTCGAGCCGTCGACGAAATAGATCGTGATGCCGCGTCTTTCAGCCACTTTCGGGCTCCCTTCTCGTTGATTGGGCCGGTGCCGGCAGGCTAGCACGCCGCGGAATGAGAAAACGCATGGCTTTTTAGCCGCTTATGGGACCTTGGTCCAATATCGCCGCAGCGGCCGAAAAAGGCAGACTCTCAAAGTCAGGCGATACCGAGGGCGAGCCATGCTGGGAGGCAAGGGGTTCTGCTGCGCACTGCTGCTCCTGATCTCGACCGGGGCTCTTGCGCAGTCGGCGGACGATATCAAGGACGGCAAGGTCTGCGCGAACTGCCACGCCGACGCGCCGCTCATCTGGGGCGGGAAGCACGGTACCAAGGCCGACAGCCGCACGCCGATCGCGATCGTGGGCTGCGCCACCTGCCACGGCGACCCGAGCGAGCACCTGAAGAGCGGCAGCCCGATGCCGAACCGCTTCAGCAAGATGTCCGCGCACGACAAGAACGAGGTCTGCCAGAGCTGCCACCAGGGCCGCGAGCGCATGCACTGGCCCGGCAGCACGCACGAGCGAAACGACGTCTCGTGCTCCTCCTGCCACAAGCTGCACACCGCGCACGACCGCGTGCGCGACAAGCTGACCCAGCCCGAAGTGTGCTTCGCCTGCCACAAGGTACAGCGGGCCGAGGTGAACCGCCCGTCGCGCCACCCGATCCGCGAAGGCCTGGTGTCCTGCTCCGATTGCCACAATCCGCACGGCTCGGTAGGGCGCGCCATGGTGCTGCGCGACAGCGTCAACGACACCTGCTACGCCTGCCATATGGAGAAGCGCGGGCCGTTCGTGCGCACCCACCAGCCGGTGCAGGAAGACTGCGCCAATTGCCATAACCCGCACGGCACCACCGCGCCCAACCTCCTCAAGTTTCGCCAGCCGTTCCTGTGCCAGCAGTGCCACGAGCCCACCAGCCACCGCGGCAACGTCGCCTCGCTCACGGGCACCAGCACCGGCGCCAACACGCTCGCGCGCGGCTGCCTGAACTGCCACACCAATATCCACGGCACGAACAACCCGGCCGATCTTTCCAACGAGCGGACGTTCCGGCGTTGAGCGGCAGCGGAGGCTATATGAACCGACTTGGCACTTTCAAGCTCTCGGGGATCGCGCTCGCGCTCGCCGCGGCATTCGGCCCGGCGCGCGCGGTCGAGCCAATCGTGACGCAGAACATCGACCCGGCGGCGCCCGCCGCGTTGAACACCGGCGCGAGCACCGCGAGCGTCGGCATCGGCTACGCGAGCGACGACGCGCGCCAATTCGGCGTGTACAACGGAATCAACGAGGACGGCTTCTACGGCCTGATCGACTTCAACTGGGTGAAGCGCAACGACCAGACCGGCACCTGGACGCGGATCTTCGGCCGCGACGTCGGACTCGACGACCGGCAGCTGCGCTTCGAGCAGCAGCGGCAGGGCAACTGGGGCTACTCGATCGACTACAGCCGCATCCCGCGCTTCGAGCCGTTGATCGCCAACACCGCGGTGGGCGGGATCGGCTCCAACAACCTGGTCATCCCGACCACGCTCACCCCCGGCGGGCCCACCGAGCTCAAGACCAAGCGCGACGTCATTGGCCTGGGCCTCGAAAAATACTTCACCGGCAACTGGGACCTGCAGGTCAAGTTCCGCAACGAGGAAAAGGACGGCACGCGCATCTTCGCGCGCGGCACCACCGGGACCGGGCCGGCGGGGAGCTTTGGGCAGTTCGAGTTCGCGCCCGAGCCGATCGACGCCACGACGCGCCAACTCGAGGCGAAGGTCAACTACAACGGGGGCGCGCTCCTGCTCACGGGCGGCTACTACGGCACGATGTACAACAACAAGTTCGACAGCCTGAACTTCACCGGAGGCCTCGCCGGACTGTCCACATTCACGCCGATCGGGTTGCCGCCGGACAACCAGTCGCACCAAGTCTACGTAAGCGGCAACTACGCTTTTACGCCGACCACGCGGAGCACCTTCAAGCTCGCCTGGGGTCAGATCACGCAGGACGCGCAGTTCATCGTTCCGGTCTCGGCCGCGCTGCCCAGCAACCTCGGCGGGCGGATCGATACCAAGCTCGCGCAATTCGGCATCACGGCGCGGCCGATGCCCAAGCTCTCCGTGTTCGGCGACGTCCGCGTCGAGGATCGGGAAGACAAGACGCCGGTTCACGATTACTTCACCAATACCACGTCCTCCACGTCGAACGGCGAGAACGAACCGCGCTCGATCCGCACCACGACGGCCAAGGCGGAGGCGAACTACGCCCTGCCCGAGGGCTTCCGCATCATCGGCGGCGTCGGCTACGAGGAGAAGAAGCGCAACTTCTCCGCGGTGCGGGTGGTCAGCGCGCGCGAAATCACCGACGAGAGGACCTGGCGCGTGGAGTTGCGGCGTCCGCTGTCCGAGACGCTTACCGGCTCGGTCGCCCTGATACGCAGCGATCGCGACGGCTCGCCTTTCCTGACGACGGTCCAGACCAGCGGCGCCGTGGGCAGCAACCTCATCGCCCCGGTGTTCCTCGCCGACCGCAAGCGCGACAAGGTTCGCGTCAACGCCAACTGGGCCCCCATCGCCCAGCTCAATATCCAGTTCTACGCCGAGAGCGCACGCGACGACTACAGCGGACGCGACGGCTCCTCGCTGGGGCCGCGCAAGGGCGAGGCCACGAACTACTCGCTCGATGCGGCCTACGTATTCAACGACCGCTGGCAGGCGAACGCGTGGTATTCGCGTAACGACACGCTCTTCGACCAGGCCACCTGCGAAGCCGCTTCATCCGCCGGCGTGTGCCCCGGCAGCGCGGCCGATCCCACGTGGAGTGCGAAGCTGCGTAACCTCAGCGACAACCTGGGCGCCGGCCTGCGCGCCAAGCCGACCGGGCAGATCGATCTCGGCGCGGAGCTGACCTACTCTCAGATCCGCGACCAGTTCGACATGGGGACGATCCAGGGCGGAGCAGTTACCTCGCTCCCGGATATCCACACCAAGCTCATGCGCCTCAACCTCTTCGCGCGGTACGCGTTGCAGAAGAACACCGGCGTGCGCCTGGACTACATCTTCGACCGCTTCAAGACCGACGACTGGACCTGGCCGACCTGGACCTTCGCCGACGGCACGACCCTGACGCAAAACCCGAGCCAGAAAATCAACTTCCTGGGCGTGTCGTATTACTATAAGTTCCAGTAGGACATCCAAAACCAGGCACCAAAGGAGAGCGCAGCATGAAGATGACGTGGATCGCAGGGATCATCGCGGTCGCCGCCGGAGCGGCATTCGCGCAGTCGGGCGGCGACGTGGTCAAGTCCAAGGGCTGCCTCAACTGCCACGCGGTGGACACGAAGAAGATGGGACCGTCCTTCAAGGACATCGCCGCGAAGCACAAGGCCGACAAGGGCGCGGCCGACGCGATCGCCGCGAAGCTGAAGGACGGCAAGGGCCATCCCAAGGTCGCTGCGTCCGACGCCGAAATCAAGTCCGCAGTCGGGTACGTGCTCTCGCAGTAGGAGCGTGGCGCGGGCATGAAGCTCGCCAGGTACGTCAAGTTCCGCGAGGAGAAATTCGGCGGCGTGCTGTTCGAGACGCGCTCCGAGAAGGTGTTCACCCTCAACCCCACCGCGACCGCGGTGGTGCGCGAGATCCAGGCCGGGAGCGAGGCGCGCGACATCCCTGCCCGGCTGAAGGCGCGTTACAAGGACGAGGGTGATGCGATCGAGCGCGAAGCGCAGGCGTTCATCGCCGAGCTGCGGCAGAAGGGCCTGGTGGAAGACTGACCGTGCCCATCCCGGCGAGCACGCCGGCCGCCACCGGCTCGGGCGACCTCGGCGCGCCGCTCTACATCGCCTGGCAGGTCACGAACGAATGCAACCTCGCGTGCCTGCACTGCATCGAGGAAAGCGGGCCCGGCAAGGCGTTCCCCGACGAGCTCGACGACGAGCAGACCTTCGCCGTGCTCGAGCAGGCGATGGACCTCGAGGTCCCCTACCTCTCGTTCTCGGGCGGCGAGCCCATGGTGCATCGGCGCTTCTTCGACATGGCGCAGTACGTCTGCGGCCGCAACGGCCAGCTCAAGGTCGAGACCAACGGCCATTACCTCGGCCCGGAGAACTGCGCGCGCCTGAAGGAGATCGGCGTCAAGGCGGTGCAGGTGAGCCTCGACGGCGCGACCCGCGACACCTTCAATCGCATGCGGGTGCGCGGGAATTTCGATACTGCGGTCCAGGGCGTGAAGAACCTGCACGCCGCCGGCGTGCCGATCGAGATCAACTACTCGCCCACGTCCTTCAACGCGCACGAGATCGGCACCGCGGTCGATCTCGCTTTCGAGCTCGGCGCCTACAGCTTCTATACCGGGCGCACGATGTACACGGGCAACGCGGTCAAGACCTGGCACCGGATGGCGCCCAGCGAAGAGCAATACGGAGCGTATTTCGAAACCCTTCACCGCAAGTCCGAGGAGTATCGCGGCCGCATGCGAGTGCATTTTCACGAGATGGGGCTCCTCGAGGAGCTGCGCTACCGGCTGCATCACCCGGCGGCGCTCCTCATCGTGCTGCCGAACGGCCTCGTGAAGCTGATCAACGCCCTGCCTTTCGTGTGCGGAGACCTGCGGCGCCAGACCCTGGCCGAGATCTGGGGGCGCTTCCAGAGCGCCTGGCAGGACCCGCGCGTCGCCCGGTTCGTCGACGACCTCGCCACCGATCCGCGCAAGACCGCGACCCTTCATCAATGGATCTATCTCTAGATCTCCCGTGGAAGCGCTTGTGGCTGGTGTTCAGCCTGGTGCGCTACCGCTTCTTCCTCTATGCCGGGCTGCTGCCGTATCTGCTCGGGGCCGCCTGGGCCCATGCAATGGCCGGGGCCTTCGACGCCGCGGTGTTCTGGAGCGGACTCGGCGGCGTGGTGCTCGCCGTCGTCGGGGTCGAATCGTTCAACGAGTACTTCGATTCGCGAATGGGCACCGACCGCGTGTTCAATCCGGATGACCTGCCGCCGATGTCGGCGCTGGTGCTCTGGGTCGGCATCGCAGCCTTCGCCGGTGCGCTTGCGGTCGGGGTCTACCTCACCTACCGCGGCGGCTGGCCGATCTTCGCTTTCGCGCTCGCGGGCGGACTCGCGGCCATCTTCTACGTCGCGCCGCCGATCCGCTGGGCCTATCGCGGCCTGGGTGAAACGGTGATCGCGCTTTCGTACGGGCCGTGGATGGTGCTCGGGAGCTTCTACCTTCACACCGGCACCCTCTCTTGGGGCGCGCTTTGGGCCTCGCTCGTACCGGGGCTCCTCATCATGGCGCTCGCCGTGGTGAACGCGATCCCGGACTACCACCAGGACCGGCTGGTCGGAAAGCGCAACCTCGTCGTGCGGCTCGGCCGCAGGCGCGGCGTCTGGCTATACATCTCTCTCGCCGCGGCGGGGTTGATCGTCGCGGCGGCCGGCGTCGCCGCCGGCGTGTTTCCGGTGGCGTGCCTCGCGGCGCTCCTCGCGACGCCGCTCCTCGTGCAGAGCGCGCGGGTCGGCGTGCGAACCTACGAATCGCCGCGCCAGTTCGTGCCGGCGATCCGCGCCGTGGTCACTTGCTACCTTGTCGCCGTCGCTTTGTTTGGCATCGGAATCCTGGCTCATGCCTGAAACAGTGGAAAAGAATCGAATCGACAATCTGAAAGCACCACTGTTAGTTTCCTGGCAGATCACGCGCGACTGCGATCTCGCCTGCCTGCATTGCTGCACCGAGTCGGCGCCCGGCAAGCGCCTGTCCGATGAGCTCGACCGCGAGGAATCGATGAAGGTCGTGGGCGAGATCGTGCGCAGCGAGGTGCCCTACGTCATGCTCTGCGGCGGCGAGCCGCTGGTGTCGCCGCATTTCTTCGAGCTCGCCGAAGCGCTGGGCGCGGCCGGGATCAAGCTCAAGATCGAGACCAACGGCCAGCGCCTCGACGACGAAGCGGCCGGGAGGCTGGCCCGGCTGCCGGTGCGCTCGATCCAGGTGAGCCTCGACGGGGACACGCAGCAGGTCTACGAGCGCCAGCGCCCGGGCGGATCGCTCGCCAAGGCGCACGCGGCCTGCCGTGCCGTGCGCGCGGCCGGGCTGCCGCTCGAGATCACCTTCGCTCCCACGCGCCTCAACCTCCACGAGGCCGCCGCTGTCATACGCCGCGCGCGCGAGCTCGGCGCCTTCCGCTTCAACTCCGGACAACTCATGCGCGTCGGCACCGCCGCGCGCCACTGGCAGCGCCTCGCGCCGCCGGCCGAGGCGTGGAGCGACTTGCGTGCGCGCTTCGCGCGCGAGGCGGCGGTGGGCGGCATGGAGGTCTGCTTCGAGCCGTTCAGCCTCGCCGATGGCCTGCGCCGGAGCGCGCACGAGCCGCCCGCCACGCTGCTCGTCCTGCCGAACGGCTGGGTGAAGGTCGCCGCCGCGCTACCCCATGTATGCGCCGATCTGCGGCGCTGCAGCCTGCAAGACGCGTGGCACGCCTACCAACATGCCTGGAACAAACCTTTAATACGGGAAGCCGTGCGCGATGGACTCGCTGATGAGTCACGCCATCGGCTGGCGAACAGTTGGCAGCCCCTGCACCTCATCAGCGCATAGACCTTCGAGCGATTTCAAAGGGAGAACACAGCATGGCAATCGAACCGGGTAAGGCTGGAATCTGGCGGCGGCTCACACGGCCGAGCATTCACTGGTCGGTGCTGACGCTCCTCATCATCGGCATCATTGTCGGCGGGGCGGCCACGGTCGGCACCGCGGTCATGGTCGAGGTCACCGGGACCGACAAGTTCTGCGGCACCGCCTGCCATTCGATGCAATGGGTGGCACAGGAGCACAAGGCGAGCGTGCACGTGGCGAACCGCACCGCTTTCCACGCCGGCTGCCACGACTGCCACATCCCGAAGCACTACCCCGAACTCCTTGTTTACAAGGCGAAGGCGGGCCTCAAGGACGCCATCGGGGAAATGCGGGGCGTCATCGACACGGAGGAGAAGTTCAAGAAGGAGCGCCTGCGCATGGCGAAGGAGATCTGGGGCGAATACAAGGCGAACAATTCGCAAAACTGCCGCAATTGCCATCAATTCACCCCGGAGGCGCTGAAGAAGCAGAAGGAGTTCGCCCAGCCGATGCACCAGCAGGTGCTCGAGGGCAAGGCCA
>Ga0207708_10000208_pt1 | contig 46487 bp, 46 predicted proteins | sample KBSK5101metaG_FD_184340 | JGI IMG/M metagenome (GOLD analysis project Ga0207708, IMG submission 184340) | Corn, switchgrass and miscanthus rhizosphere microbial communities from Kellogg Biological Station, Michigan, USA - KBS K5-10-1 metaG... | ecosystem: Host-associated > Plants > Roots >... | reverse complement strand
GCCGCGCCCACCACAGAGGTGACCGCGGCGGTCCACACCGACCACGACTTCCTGCTCGCGGCCGGTCGGCTCTACGCTCGACCACGTGGCGACGGTTGATCCCGACGACGACAGCATCCGGCGGTTCGTGGCGCTCCACTACCGCTACGATCCGGCGCGACATGAGCGTCGCGACGTCGTGGTCGCGGCGTTCGACCACGAGCACGAGCTGGTGGCGTTCCTGGCCGGCGAGAGCGACGCCCTGAAGGCTCGTCAGGCGGCCGGTGACGCCGACAGCCACGAACGCATCACCGGTGTCGTCCTGGAACCCGGCGACCACGAGACCGCGCAGGACCAGCGGCTCCGGCGGCGCGCGCTCCACCACGGGGTGTGGCCGCACGACCTCGACCCGGAGAACAAGGGCTGACTCAGCTGGTGCCGGTCAGGGACTGCTCCAGCGTGCGGGCGGGGTGACCGGTAAGTCGTTCCACGTCGTCGGTGACCCTCGCGACCTCACCGTTCCGGATCGCGGTGTAGGTGCTCACCCACGCGTCCAGCTGCCACTGCTCGGCGCCGTACGACGAGCGCGAGGCGTACGCCTCGTCGACCGTCTCGTCGTGAAAGCTCAACCTGCGACCGAGCACCTTGCCGGCTCGGGCGGCGATCTCCGCCATGGTCAGCGCCTCCGGGCCGGTGAGCTCGTACGTCGCGCCGGCGTGCGTGGTGGGATCGCGCAGGACCGCGGTGGCGACGTCGGCGACGTCTGCCCGCGCGACCGCCGCGACCCGGCCGTCACCGGCTGGGCCGCGCATCACGCCCTGCTCGTCGGCGAAGTAGGGCAGCAGGTCGGCGTAGAAGTTGTCGCGCAGCAGCGTGTACGCCATCCCGCTGGCCTTGATCGCCTGCTCCGCGTCGGCGTGGTCGCGGCCGAGGGTGAAGTCGGCGTCGGGGGAAGCGCCGGAGAAGGACGTGTACACGATGTGCCCCACCCCTGCGCGGGCGGCTGCGTCGATGAAGGCGCGGTGCTGGTCGCGCCGGTCGAACGCCTCGGCGGCCGACACCATGAACAGTGTGTCGACTGCTTCGAGCGCGTCCGCGGCGTCGGGGCCGTACGGCGCGAGGCGCACCTCCGAGCGGGCGATGTCCGGGGCGCGCGAGGCGTCACGCACGAGCAGGATCGGTGCGAGGTCGCTGAGCTGCGCAGCGACACGGCCGCCGAGCTGGCCGGTGGAACCGGTGAGTCCAAGGGTCATGCGGGGGCAACCCGAGACCGTCCAGGGGGATTCCCGCCGGCCTACGCCCCGGGACCGCTCAGTGGCCCGGTGCGAACCGGAGGGGATAGGTCACGGGACCCGTGTTGCCCGAGACCGGGAGCCAGCGACCGGGTCCGTCGGCAACCGCGTCCGGCATCCGTCTCGCCAGCAGGGGCAGCGCAACGGCCATGTCCGTGCGGGCGACGAAGTGCCCGAGGCAGTGGTGGACACCCGAGCCGAAACCGAGGTGCGGCGGCCGGAGCGCGGTGATGTCGAACGACGGGTCCGGCATCGCCGACGGGTCGGTGCCAGCCGCGTGGGACATCATCTGCACGATGCCGCCGCGCGGGACGTGGAGACCCTGGAAGTCGACGTCCTCGACGGCCTCGCGGGTCACCCAGGTGACCGTCGGGTTGACCCGCATCACCTCCTCGACGGCCTGACCGCCGAGCTCCGGACGCTCGCCCAGGAGCCGCCACTGGTCCGGGTGCGCGAGCAGCGTCTGCACCGCGAGCCCGAGCTGGTTGCGGGTGGTCTCCATGCCCGCGAAGGCGAGGAACACCAGCGAGACGCCGAGCTCGTGCCGGCTCAGCCGGCCGCCCCCCTCCTCGTCGACCGCCTGCACGAGCGTGGTGACCAGGTCGTCCTGCGGGTGTACGACGCGGTCGGCGACGACGCCGTCCAGGTAGCCGCGCAGGCCGTCGAGGGCCGACTCGATCGCCGGGAGGTCGTCGGCAACGCCGATGCCGAACGACTTGCCGAGATCGTCGGCCCAGTGCGCCACCTCGGGCCAGGCCTCCTCCGGAAGCCCGAGCAGCCCGCAGATGATCCGGGAGGCGTACGGCTCCGCGAACTGGGAGACGAACTCGACCCGTCCCTCGGACGCGAACCCGTCGATGAGCTCGTTCGCGAGCGCCTGGAAGCGCGGTTGCATGGCGGCGATCGCCTTGTTGCGGAAGGCGGGCATCAGCAGTCGCCGGATCCGGCTGTGGTCGTCGCCCTCGAGGCTGAGCAACGTCTCCTGCCACCAGTCGCTGAACATGCCCGAGTGGATGCCGTTCTGGGCCGGCCAGCGGGCGTTGCCCTGACGGAACCGGCGGTCCTTGAGCAGCGCGCTCGCCTCGGCGTAGCGCAGCACCGCCCAGCCCCAGTTGGTCTCGACGTACCAGCTCTCCTCGCGGGCGGCGTGCACGCGCTCCGACGTCACGTCGAAGGCCGGGTCGGACAGGTCGAAGCGCTCCATGTCCGCATCCTGCCGGGTGTGCGGCCTACTCGCTGAGGGCGTCCCGCACCGGCACCAGCTTCGCCTGCGCTTCGGCCAGCTCGGCCTCCGGGTCGGAGCCGCCGACGATGCCGCAGCCGGCGAAGAGCCGGACGGTGTCCCCGCGGAGCTCGGCGCAGCGCAGCGCGATGCCGAACTCACCGTCGCCGCGAGCGTCCATCCAGCCGACAGGCGCCGCGAAGCCGCCGCGCGGCATGCCTTCGATCTCCGCGATCAGCGCGACCGCGGTCTTGGTCGGGGTGCCGCCCACGGCCGCGGAGGGGTGCAGGGCCGCGGCCAGCTCGAGGGCGTTGGCGCCCGCCCCGTTGTGGAGCTTGCCGTTGATCCGCTGCTGGGCCGGGTCGTGCACGACGGCCGTCACGTCCGTGGCCAGGTGCATGACGTTGGGCAGGTGCAGCACGAACGGCGCGTCGGGCAGGTTCATCGAGTCGCAGTACGGCGCCAGCGAGTCGGCGACCGAGCGCACGGCGTACTCGTGCTCCTCGAGATCCTTCGACGACCGGGCCAGGGTCGCGGCCAGCGACAGGTCGCGCTCGTCGTCGCCGGTGCGACGGATCGTGCCGGCCAGCACGCGAGAGGTGACCAGGCCCTTCTCGCGTCGCACCAGCAGCTCGGGCGTCGCGCCGAACATGCCGTCGACGTGGAACGTCCAGCACATCGGGTAGATCGCGGCCAGCCGGCGCAGTGGCCAGCGGACGTCGATCGGGCCGGGTGCGGTCGCGACCAGGTCGATCGCGAGCACCACCTTCTCCAGGTCGCCGGCGTCGATGCGCGCGACCGCGTCCGCGACGACGCCCTCCCACGAGGCGCCGCTGAGGGCGCCGTCGGAGAACGTGACCGGGCCCGGTGCGGGTGGGGCGGGCTGCGGCATCGGCTCCGGCACCTCGACGAGAGGCTCGTCCTCGGTGCGGATGGTCGTCATCCACGCCGTGCCGCCCCGGCGACCGACCAGCACGCGCGGCACGACCAGGGCGGACTCGCCGGGCTCGTCGGCGAAGCCGAAGCTGCCGAAGCACACCAGTCCGCTCCCAGGCACGTCCACGCCGTCCCGCACGACGGCGGCGTCACAGATCGCGCGCCACCACGCCGACGCGTCCTCGAAGCGGTCGACCCCCGACGTACGACGGACCGCGGCTACCCCCCAGCCCACGACGCCCTCGCCGCGGCGAAGCCAGGCCAGTGGACCCGGATCGGCGTCGGGCTCGGGCAGCAGGTCGACCAGCGACCCCGGGTCCGGGATCTCGACCGTGGAGGCCACCAGGCGCTCGACCCGGGCATCCGCGCGGTCGGCGGTGGAGACACTCGTCACGAGGGATGAGCGTACGCGGAACCCGGACGGGTGACCGCGACGAGGGTCACCCTCAGGACCAGTAGACGACGACCTTGTCCCCGAGGACCACCTGGTTGAACAACGACCGGATCCCGTCGTAGTCGCGCACGTTCACGCAGCCGTGCGAGGCGCCGTAGTAGCCGCGGGCCGCGAAGTCCGAGGAGTAGTGCACGGCCTGGCCGCCACTGAAGAACATCGCGAACGGCATCGCCGACCCGTAGAGCTTCGACACGTGGTTGGCCGACTTCCAGCCTACGTGGAACACGCCCTCCCGGGTCGGGGAGTACGACGCCCCGAACCGCACCGCGAGCGTCGAGCGGACCTCGCCGTCGACCACCCAGCGCAGGGTGCGGCTGGTCTTGTCGATGCAGAGCGCGCGGCCGGTGAGGCACCGGGCGTCCAGCCGGGTGCGCGTCGACGCGCTGCCGACCGCGATGTTGTGCAGCTCGTCATCGGTGGGCGTGCGGGTCATCGCGTACAGCCGGTCGAGCGTGCGCTGGTCGACCAGACCGGTGACCGGGATCTCGCGCTTGGCCTGGAAGCCCCTGACGGCGCTCCCGGTGACCGGGCCGTAGGTGCCGGTGACGTCCGCGAAGTACCACGCGATCTGCTTGAGCCGCGCCTGGAGGTCTCGCACCCGGTCACCGGAGGTCCGGGGCCCGAGCAGCGTCCGGCCGGCGTGCAGCGCCGGCGTGGGCTTCGAGCTGGGCTTCGAGCTGGGCTTCGAGCTGGGCTTCGGGCGCGGCGCCGTCGCCTGTGGCGGCTTGGCGGTCGGGGCGGCCCTGGTCGGGCTCGGGGTCGGGGTCGTGGGACTGGGGGAGGTCGTCGGTTGGTCGTGGGCGAGTGCGGCGCGTGGTTCCCGCGAGGAGAGCTGGGCGCTCGCCTCGCCGACGCCGTACGCGAGCGCGAACGAGCCCAGCAGCAGCGCGAGGACCATCGCGCCGATCGTTGACTTCTTCATCTTTCGTCCCACCAGTCACATCGTTCCCTGTTTGTCGTGCCGCCACGCGTCGTGACGCGCCGGAAGCCGGTTCGGTTGTGCGGGGTCCCTGCCGGGAGCCGGCCTGCACCTACGCTCGTGCCCGTGACCCGAGCCGATCTCGAGAAGAAGCCCGCGGAGGTGCGGGCGATGTTCGACGACGTCGCCCGGCGCTACGACCTCACCAACGACGTGCTGTCGCTGGGCATGGACCGGCGCTGGCGGCATGACGTGATCGACGCGGTCGACCCGCAGCCCGGCGAGCGCGTGCTCGACCTCGCGGCCGGCACCGGTACGTCGAGCGAGCCGTTTCTCGACCGGGGCGCCGCCGTGGTGCCCTGCGACTTCTCCGTCGGCATGCTCCGGATCGGCAAGGAGCACCGCCCGCATCTGCCCTTCGCGGCCGGCGACGGCACCCGGCTGCCGTTCGCGGACGCCACCTTCGACGCCGTCACCATCTCGTTCGGGCTGCGCAACATCGTCGATCCCGACGCCGGGCTGGCCGAGATGCGCCGGGTGACCCGACCCGGCGGCCGACTGGTCGTGTGCGAGTTCAGCTCGCCGACCTGGGCGCCGTTCCGCACCGTCTACCTCGAGTACCTGATGCGGGCGCTGCCGCCGCTCGCGCGGGCCGTCTCCTCGAGCCCGGACGCCTACGTCTACCTCGCCGAGTCGATCCGCGCCTGGCCCGACCAGACCGGCCTCGCGGCCCGGATCGGGGCTACCGGATGGCGGGACGTGAAGTGGCGCAACCTGACCGGTGGGGTGGTCGCGCTGCACCGTGCAACAGCCGGGGCAACGGCGTGAGAGGGCGGTTAGACCGCCGGCCCGAGACCGCCCTAGACTGTGCCCTGCACCACCTTTCGTGAAGCAGTTCACAAGGTCACAACGCGACAGACACGGGTCACCGACGCCTGATGTGGCGAGACGTTCAGGAGGAGTGCGATGGAGCTGTACACGCCGGTTCTGGCCCTGGCGATCCTGGCCGCCGGGTTCGCCATCTTCTCGATCCTGGTCAGCAGCCTCACCGGTCCGAAGCGCTACAACCGGGCCAAGCTGGACTCCTACGAGTGCGGCATCGAGCCGACGCCGCAGCCGGTGGGCGGCGGCAAGTTCCCGGTGCGCTACTACATCACCGCGATGATGTTCATCGTCTTCGACATCGAGATCGTGTTCCTGTACCCGATCGCCGTCGCCTTCGACCAGATGAAGCTGTTCGGTCTGATCGAGATGGTGCTCTTCATCGTCCCCGTCTTCATCGCCTACGTGTACGTATGGCGTCGCGGCGGGCTGGACTGGGACTGAGAGCCGTGATGCACGCACATTGCCCGCGACCCTCCTCTGTTGCGGAGTGTCGGTCGACGGTCGCCGCGGAGCGGCAAAGGCCGCCTTCCCTCCTCCGCCTTGGCACTGCACGCACCTCACGACTCTCAGCAGGAGTTCACTGACATGGGCATTGAGGAGAAGCTCCCGAGCGGCGTACTCCTGACCACCGTCGAGGGCGTCGCGGGCTACATGCGCAAGGCCTCGTTCTGGCCGGCCACGTTCGGCCTCGCCTGCTGCGCGATCGAGATGATGACCTCCGGTGGCCCGAAGTACGACCTCGCGCGCTTCGGCATGGAGGTCTTCCGCGCGTCGCCGCGCCAGGCCGACCTGATGATCGTCGCCGGCCGGGTCAGCCAGAAGATGGCGCCCGTGCTGCGCCAGATCTATGACCAGATGGCCGAGCCCAAGTGGGTGCTCGCGATGGGCGTGTGCGCCAGCTCCGGCGGCATGTTCAACAACTACGCGATCGTCCAGGGCGTCGACCACGTGGTGCCCGTGGACATGTACCTCCCCGGCTGCCCGCCCCGCCCCGAGATGCTGATCGACGCGATCCTCAAGCTCCACGCCCAGGTGCAGGCGGGCAAGCTCGGCAGCAACCGGCTCGCGGAGATCGAGGAGCGCGAGGACATTGCCCTCAACGCCCTGCCGACGTCCGACCAGCCGGGGCTTCTCCGATGACCGAGACCCCCAAGGACGTCGAGCGGGCCGGGAGCCAGGACCCCACCCTCGACACCGTCCGCCCGACCTCCGAGGAGGTGGTCGGCACCCGCACGGGCATGTTCGGCGTGCGCGGCTCGGGTGACACCTCCGGCTACGGCGGACTGACCCGGGCGGTCGAGATGCCGGGCTCCAGCGAGGCGCCGTTCGGCGGCTGGTTCGACGAGGTCGCCTCGGCGCTGCAGACCGTCTCGCGCACCGCCGGCCTGGACGCGGCGTACGAGAAGGTCGTCGTGCACCGTGGCGAGATCACGTTCTTCGTCCGCCGCCAGGACCTCCCGACCGTGGCGCGGCTGCTGCGTGACGACGAGCAGCTCCGCTTCGAGTTCTGCTCCGGCGTCAGCGGCGTGCACTACCCCGAGGAGACCGGGCGCGAGCTGCACGCGGTCTACCACCTGCTCTCGATGACCCACAACCGCCGGATCCGGCTCGAGGTCACCTGCCCCGACTCCGATCCGCACATCCCCAGCATCGTCGCGACGTACCCGACGAACGACTGGCACGAGCGCGAGACGTTCGACTTCTTCGGCATCGTCTTCGACGGCCACCCCGGCCTCACGCGCATCCAGATGCCCGACGACTGGCCCGGACACCCGCAGCGGAAGGACTATCCGCTGGGCGGCATCCCCGTTGAGTACAAAGGGGCGACGATCCCGCCACCCGACGAGCGGAGGGCCTACACATGAGCGACACCACCACCGACCCGTACGCCGCCACCGAGTCCACCACCACCGAGGGCCGGGTCTACACGGTCACCGGCCAGGACTGGGACTCGCTGGTCTCCGGGATCGCCGAGGAGGGCGACGACAAGGTCGTCGTCAACATGGGCCCGCAGCACCCGTCCACCCACGGGGTGCTCCGGCTGATCCTCGAGCTCGAGGGCGAGGTCGTGACCGAGGCACGGTGCGGGATCGGCTACCTGCACACCGGCATCGAGAAGAACATGGAGTACCGCTCCTGGGTGCAGGGCACCACCTTCTGCACCCGGATGGACTACCTGAGCCCGTTCTACAACGAGATGACCTACTGCCTGGGCGTCGAGCGGCTGCTCGACATCGAGGACGACATCCCGGAGAAGGCCCGCGTGATGCGGGTCCTGATGATGGAGCTCAACCGGATCTCCTCCCACCTGGTGTGCATCGCCACCGGGGGCATGGAGATCGGCGCGCTGACCGTGATGACGGTCGGCTTCCGCGAGCGCGAGCTCGTGCTCGACCTGTTCGAGACGATCACCGGCTTGCGCATGAACCACGCGTTCATCCGCCCTGGCGGCGTCGCCCAGGACCTGCCTGCGGGGGCGCTCGACGACATCCGCACGTTCAACGCCCTGATGCGGAAGCGCCTCCCGGAGTACGCCGCGCTCTGCAACGCCAACCCGATCTTCAAGGCCCGCCTCGAGGGTGTTGGCCACCTCGACCTCTCCGGCTGCCTGGCCCTCGGCCTGACCGGGCCGCCACTGCGCGCGACCGGATACCCATGGGACCTGCGCAAGACCCAGCCCTACGGCGGCTACGAGGAGTACGAGTTCGACGTGTGCACCTGGGACACCGCCGACGCCTACGGCCGGTTCCGCATCCGACTCGACGAGATGTGGGAGTCCCTCCGCATCGTCGACCAGTGCGTCCATCGGCTCTCGGCGCTCGAGGGTGCACCCGTGATGGTTGCCGATCGCAAGATCGCCTGGCCCGCTCAGCTCGCGATCGGCCAGGACGGCATGGGCAACAGCCTCGACCACATCCGGCACATCATGGGTGAGTCGATGGAGGCCTTGATCCACCACTTCAAGCTGGTGACCGAGGGCTTCCGGGTCCCGGCCGGCCAGGCCTACGTGCCGATCGAGTCGCCGCGCGGAGAGCTCGGCGCCCACATCGTCTCCGACGGCGGCACCCGGCCCTACCGGGCCCACTTCCGGGACCCGTCGTTCACCAACCTGCAGGCGACGTCGGTGATGAGCGAGGGCGGCCAGGTCGCCGACGTGATCGTCGCGATCGCCTCGATCGACCCCGTCATGGGAGGCGTGGACCGATGACCGCGGAGATCACCGAGGGCGGTCTCGACCCGAGGACGTACGCCGAGCTCGAGGAGATCGCGGCGCGCTACCCGCAGAAGCGCTCCGGCCTGCTCCCGATGCTCCACCTCGTGCAGTCCGCCGAGGGACGGGTCACCGCAGCCGGCATCGAGGCCTGCGCCCGGATCCTCGAGATCAGCGCAGCCGACGTCAGCGGCGTGGCGACCTTCTACACGATGTACAAGCGCCGCCCGGTCGGCGACTACCACGTCGGGGTCTGCACCAACACGCTCTGCGCGATCATGGGCGGCGACGCGATCTTCGAGAGGCTCAAGGACCACCTCGACGTCGGCAACGACGAGACCACCGAGGACGGCGCGATCACGCTGGAGCACATCGAGTGCAACGCGGCCTGCGACTACGCGCCGATGATGACGGTCAACTGGGAGTTCATGGACAACATGACGCCCGAGTCGGCGGTCACCCTCGTCGACGACCTGCGCTCTGGCGAGAAGGTGCGCTCGACCCGCGGCCCCGCGATCTGCACGTGGCGCGAGGCCGAGCGGGTGCTGGCCGGCTTCAACGACGGGCTCGCCGACATGGGCCCGACCGCGGGTCCCGCGTCGCTGGTCGGGCTCGAGATCGCGCGCGAGAACGACTGGACGGCTCCCCCCTCCGACGCCGGCGGCGGCACGGCGGATGCCGGCGGCCGCCGCGGCGCGGCCCAGGCGGCCGACACCTCGCGTGCCGAGTCCGAGACCGAGGTCGAGACCTCGCCGGCCGGCAGCTTGCACGAGGACGCGCCGGAGGCCAAGGATGCCGACGGCTCCAAGCACGGGGAGGGTGACGCGTGACGGACGCCGAGATGGGCACCCTGACGCCGGTGCTCACCGACAACTGGGACGCACCGCACGCGTGGACGCTGGCCGCCTACGAGGACAGCGGTGGCTACGGCGCGCTCAAGACCGCGCTGGGCATGGCCCAGGGCGACGTGGTCGAGGCGGTCAAGGCCTCCGGGCTGCGCGGACGCGGCGGCGCGGGCTTCCCGACGGGCATGAAGTGGGGATTCCTACCGCCCGACCAGGAAGGCCAGCCGGCCCGCGACCGCTACCTGGTGGTCAACGCCGACGAGTCCGAGCCGGGCACGTGCAAGGACGTCCCGCTGATGATGGCCAGCCCGCACACCCTGGTCGAGGGCGTGATCATCAGCTCCTACGCGATCAAGGCACGCCACGCGTTCATCTACGTGCGCGGCGAGGTGCTCCACGTCGTACGCCGGCTGCAGAACGCCGTCCGTGAGGCCTACGAGTCCGGCTATCTCGGCACCGACATCAACGGGTCCGGCTACGACCTCGACGTGATCGTGCACGCCGGCGCCGGCGCCTACATCTGCGGCGAGGAGACCGCACTCCTTGACTCGCTCGAGGGACGTCGCGGGCAACCGCGGCTGCGTCCGCCGTTCCCCGCGGTCGCGGGCCTCTACGCCAGCCCGACCGTGATCAACAACGTCGAGTCGATCGCGTCGGTGCCCAGCATCGTCGCCAACGGCGCGGACTGGTTCGCCTCCATGGGCACCGAGAAGTCCAAGGGCTATGGGATCTTCTCGCTGTCCGGGCACGTGAAGAAGCCCGGCCAGTACGAGGCGCCGCTGGGGATCACGCTTCGCACGCTGATCGACCTCGCGGGTGGCATGCGCGAGGGCCACCGGCTGAAGTTCTGGACGCCGGGCGGCTCCAGCACCCCGATCCTCACCGGTGAGCACCTCGACGTCCCACTGGACTTCGAGGCGATCGGCGCGGCCGGGTCCATGCTCGGCACCCGCGCGCTGCAGATCTTCGACGACACCACCTGCGTGGTGCGAGCGGTGCTGCGGTGGACGGAGTTCTACAAGCACGAGTCCTGCGGAAAGTGCACCCCCTGCCGCGAGGGCACGTGGTGGCTGGTGCAGGTCCTCGCCAAGCTGGAGCAGGGTCAGGGCAGCGAGGCCGACCTGGAGCTGCTGCTGGACCAGTGCGACAACATCATGGGCCGCTCGTTCTGTGCGCTGGCCGACGGCGCGGTCAGCCCGATCACGTCGTCGATCAAGTACTTTCGCGAGGAGTATCTCGCGCACCTGGAGCAGGGTGGGTGTCCCTTCGACCCGGTGCGGTCGACGGTCTTCGAGCCCGAGGGGGCCTCCGCATGACGGTCTCGACAGGCTCGACCACCGGTGGGGCAGGCTCGACCACCGGTGGGGCAGGCTCGACCGCCGGTGGGGCGAGGACCGGGGTCGAGAAGAGCGACCTGGTCACGCTGACCATCGACGGCATCGAGGTCAGCGTCCCCAAGGACACCCTGGTGATCCGGGCCGCCGAGGAGGTCGGCGTCCAGATCCCGCGCTTCTGTGACCACCCGCTGCTCGATCCGGTCGGCGCCTGCCGCCAGTGCCTGGTCGACATCCCCGACGCCGGCAACGGACGGGCGATGCCGAAGCCGCAGGCGTCATGCACGATCACCGTCGCGCCCGGCATGGTGGTCAACACGCAGGCCACCTCGAAGGTCGCCGACAAGGCGCAGCAGGGGATCATGGAGTTCCTGCTGATCAACCACCCGCTCGACTGCCCGGTCTGCGACAAGGGCGGCGAGTGCCCGCTGCAGAACCAGGCGATGAGCAACGGCCGCGGCGAGACCCGCTTCGACGTCAAGAAGCGCACCTACCCCAAGCCGATCAACATCTCCGCCCAGGTGCTGCTCGACCGTGAGCGGTGCGTGCTGTGCGCGCGTTGCACGCGATTCTCCGAGCAGATCGCCGGTGACCCGTTCATCGCCCTGATCGAACGCGGTGCGCTGCAGCAGGTGGGGATCTACGAGAAGCAGCCGTTCGAGAGCTACTTCTCCGGCAACACGATCCAGATCTGCCCGGTCGGGGCGCTCACCTCGGCGGCGTACCGCTTCCGTGCGCGGCCCTTCGACCTCGTCTCCACCCCCTCGATTGCCGAGATCGACGCCTGCGGCGCCGCGGTCCGGGTCGACCACCGGCGCGGCAAGGTGATGCGCCGCCTGGCCGGCGACGACCCCGAGGTCAACGAGGAGTGGATCACCGACAAGGACCGGTTCGCGTTCCACTACGCACACCAGGCCGACCGGCTGACCACGCCGCTGGTCCGCGACGAGGAGACCAGCGAGCACCGGGTCGCGTCCTGGCCCGAGGCGTTCGCCGTCGCCGCCCGCGGACTGCAGGCGGCCGGCGCGGTCGGTGTGCTGACCGGTGGCCGGCTGACCGTCGAGGACGCCTACGCCTACTCCAAGTTCGCGCGGCTCGCGCTCGGCACCAATGACATCGACTTCAGGGCGCGCGCGCACTCCGCGGAGGAGGCGGCGTTCCTCGCCGCCGAGGTGGTCGGCCGCCGCGGCGTGACGTACGCCGACCTCGAGTCCGCGTCCGTCGTGCTGCTCGCCGGCCTGGAGCCCGAGGACGAGGCCGGCTCGCTGTTCCTGCGGCTGCGCAAGGCGTCGAGGCGGCGCACGCGCGTGGTGTCGATCGCGCCGTACACCACTGCGGGGCTGCGCAAGATGCGCGGCACCCTGATCCGTACCTCCCCCGGCCACGAGCCCGAGGCTCTGGCCGCGCTCGCCCACGACGGTGAGGTGATGCTCGACGCCGGCGGTGTGATCCTCGTCGGCGAGCGCCTCGCCGAGGTTCCGGGAGCGCTCGGCGCCGCCGCCGACCTGGCCCGCACCTCGGGGGCTCGGCTGGCCTGGGTGCCGCGCCGCGCGGGCGACCGTGGGGCGGTCGAGGCGGGCGTGCTGCCCAACCTGCTGCCCGGCGGCCGCCCGGTGTTCGACTCCGCGGCCCGGGCCGACCTGGCCGGTCACTGGGGCGTCGTCACCCTGCCCGACGGTGAGGGCCGCGACGGCGACGCGATCCTGGCCGCCGCCACCGCCGGCAAGATCGGCGGCCTCGTGGTCGGCGGCGTCGACCCGGGTGACCTGTCCAACCCCGAGGCTGCCCGGGCCGCGATCGTCGCCGCGTCGTTCGTGGTCTCGCTGGAGCTCCGCTCGTCCGAGGTGACCGAGGCCGCCGACGTGGTGTTCCCGGTCGCGCCGGTCACCGACAAGTCCGGGGTGTTCGTGAACTGGGAGGGCCGCGTGAGGGCCTTCGACCAGGTGCTGCAGGCAACGCAGTCACTGCCCGACCTCCGGGTGCTCGCCGGCATCGCCGACGAGATGGGGGTCGAGCTCGGCTTCCGCACCGTGGCCCAGGTCCAGGCGGAGCTCCGCGAGCTCGACGCCTGGAACGGTGACCGCGACCCGCTGTCCGCGCTGCGTCCACGATCGGCCGACCCCGGCGGCGGCTACCTGCTGGCCTCGTGGAAGCAGCTCCTCGACGACGGCCGCATGCAGGACGGCGACGACCACCTGCGCGCGACCGCCCGCCGGCCGGTGCTGCTCGCCAGCCCGGCCACGCTCGCGGAGATCGGCGTCGTCCCGGGCGCCATGGTCACGGTCACCGGACCGCGCGGTTCCCTGGAGCTCCTCGCCGGCGAGGCCGACCTCGCCGACGGCACGGTCTGGGCCCCGGCGAGTGCGCCCGGCGGGTCCGTGCGACACCGCGTCGGACCGGCCGGCTGCCGCGTGACGATCACGGGTGGTGCCGCATGATCCCGCTGGCGCTCGACGCCTTCGGCCACGACCCGACGTGGGTCGTGATCCTCAAGGCCGTGCTGATCTTCGTGGTCCTCGTGTTGCTGACCCTGTTCAACATCTGGTGGGAGCGCCGGGTTGTGGCCCGGATGCAGCACCGGATCGGGCCGAACGTGAACGGTCCGTTCGGCCTGCTTCAGAGCCTGGCCGACGGCGTGAAGCTGGCGCTGAAGGAGGACATCATCCCGAAGGCGGCCGACCGGGCGGTCTTCATCCTGGCGCCCATGATCGCGGTGATCCCGGCGTTCATCACCTTCTCGGTGATCCCGTTCGGCCCCACCGTGGAGATCCCGTGGACCGACGTCACGACGCCGCTCCAGCTCACCGACATGCCGGTCGCCGTGCTCTTCGTGATGGCGGTCGCCTCGATCGGCATCTACGGCATCGTGCTCGGCGGCTGGTCGTCCGGGTCGACGTACTCCCTGCTCGGCGGGCTGCGCTCGAGCGCGCAGATGATCTCCTACGAGGTCGCGATGGGCCTGGCTCTCGTCGCGGTCTTCATGTACGCCGGTTCGATGTCGACCAGCGAGATCGTCGATGCGCAGCAGAAGCTCTGGTTCGGGCTGTCGCTGCTGCCGAGCTTCGTGATCTACACGATCGCGATGGTCGGTGAGACCAACCGCGCGCCGTTCGACCTCCCGGAGGCCGAGGGCGAGCTCGTCGGCGGCTTCCACACGGAGTACTCATCGCTGAAGTTCGCGCTGTTCTTCCTGGCCGAGTACATCAACATGGCGACCGTGGCGGCGCTGGCGACCACCATGTTCCTGGGCGGCTGGCGCGCCCCGTGGCCGCTGTCGCTGTGGGGGGACGCCAACACCGGTTACTGGCCCGTGCTCTGGTTCTTCGCGAAGGTGCTGATCTTCATCTTCGTCTTCATCTGGCTTCGCGGCACCCTGCCGCGGCTTCGCTACGACCAGTTCATGCACTTCGGCTGGAAGCGGCTGATCCCGGTCGTGCTGCTCTGGACGGTGCTGGTCGCCGCGATCCGCGCCATGGACAACACCGGCGGGTTCAACCGCACGTGGCTGATCGTGGCCGCGGTGATCCTCGCGGTCCTGCTGGTCGCGACCTTCTTCATCCCGGAGAAGGACGTGGCCCGGGCCGCAGCAGAAGACGAGCCGTTCGACGCGTTCGCGGGTGGCTACCCGGTGCCGCCGATGCTCGAGGGCATCCCGGTGCGAGGCCCCGCAGGTAAGGAGTACTGATGGCGTCCATCAAGGAGACCTACTGGGACCCGGTGGCCGGGTTCGGGGTCACCTTCCGCACCATGTTCCGCAAGGTGGTCACCGAGCAGTACCCCTTCGTCAAGGAGAAGACGGCTCCGCGCTTCCACGGCCGGCACCAGCTCAACCGCTGGCCCGACGGGCTGGAGAAGTGCGTCGGCTGCGAGCTCTGCGCCTGGGCGTGCCCGGCCGATGCGATCTACGTCGAGGGCGCGTCCAACACCGAGGACGAGCGGTTCTCGCCGGGCGAGCGCTACGGCCGCGTGTACCAGATCAACTACCTGCGCTGCATCCTGTGCGGGCTGTGCATCGAGGCGTGCCCCACGCGGGCGCTCACGATGACCAACGAGTACGAGCTGGCCGACGACAACCGCGCCGACCTGATCTACGAGAAGTCCGACCTCCTCGCGCCGCTGCTGCCCGGCATGGAGCAGCCGCCGCACCCGATGCGGCTAGGCGACGACGAGGGCGACTACTACCGCGGCACGCTGTCGTCGACGCGTCGCGACGGAGGTGACCCCGCGTGATCGCATTCTGGATCCTTGCCCCGATCATGGTGGTCTGCGCGCTCGGCATCCTGGTCGCGCGCAAGGCGGTCCACTGCGCGTTGTTGCTGGCGGTCGTGATGATCTCGCTCGCGGTGCTGTACGCCGTGCAGGACGCGCCGTTCCTGTTCGTGGTGCAGATCATCGTCTACACCGGGGCGATCCTGATGCTGTTCCTGTTCGTGGTGATGCTCGTCGGCGTCGACGCGTCCGACTCCCTCGTGGAGACGATTCGCGGCCAGCGGGTCTTCGCGGTCATCGTCGGGCTGGTGTTCGCCGCCATGATGACGATCGGCATCGCGCAGGTCTCGATCGGCGCGATCGCCGGGCTCGACAAGGCCAACGCCGAGGGCAACGTGCAGGGGATCGCCCAGATCCTCTTCACCCGCTACGTGTTCGCGTTCGAGGTCACCTCTGCGCTGCTGATCACCGCCGCCCTGGGCGCGATGGTGCTCGCACACCGCGAGCGGCTCACGCCCAAGCTCGGCCAGGCCGACCACGTGGCCCAGCGGATGCGCGACTACGCCGAGAAGGGCACGCACCTGGGTCCGCTGCCTCCTCCCGGCACGTTCGCCCGGCACAACGCGGTGGACACTCCCGCGCTCCTCCCGGACGGGTCGCCGGCTCCGACCTCGGTCTCGCGGGTGCTCGCCGCCCGCGGCACGGTGCGTGCGGCCCCGGCCAGCGACGTCGAGGAGCTGACGAGCTCGATGCATGACGAGCGTCGCGACGACGAGGGGAGCGCCCGATGAGCGCCACCCCCTTCATCATCCTGTCGACCCTGCTGTTCTCGATCGGCGCCGTCGGCGTGCTGGTCCGGCGCAACGCGATCGTGGTCTTCATGTGCGTGGAGCTGATGCTCAACGCCAGCAACCTGGCGTTGATCACGTTCGCGCGCGTCAACGGCAACCTCGACGGCCAGATCGCGGCCTTCTTCGTGATGGTCGTGGCCGCGGCCGAAGTCGTCGTAGGGCTCGCGATCATCATGACCATCTTCCGCACCCGCCGCTCGGCCTCGGTCGACGACGCCAGCCTCCTGAAGTACTGAGGGCCTCCCCGTGACCCCACTCCTGTCCGCGCCGCTGGTGCGCCTCGCCGAGGAAGCCGTCCCGGTCGTGCACCCGACCAATGCGGGCGGCGTCTTCGACCTGCTCTGGGTGGTGATCGCCTTGCCGGCGCTCGGTGCCGTGGTGCTGCTGCTCGGCGGCCGCCGCACCGACAGGTGGGGGCACCTGCTCGGCTGCGCCACCGTCGGAGTCTCGTTCCTGCTCAGCATGGTCCTGTTCTTCTCGCTGGTGCTCCGCGACGAGGCTGACCGCAGCATCGGCCAGCACCTGTGGACCTGGTTCACGGCCGGCAACTACACGGTGCAGCTCGACCTGCTCCTCGACCCCCTTTCGGCGCTGTTCCTGCTGCTGATCACCGGCGTCGGAGGGCTGATCCACGTCTACTCGGTCGGCTACATGGCGCACGACGACCGGCGCCGCCGCTTCTTCGGCTACCTGAACCTGTTCGTGGCCGCGATGCTGACCCTGGTGCTCGCGTCCGACTACGTCGGGGTGTTCCTCGGTTGGGAGGGCGTCGGCCTCGCGTCATACCTCCTGATCGGCTTCTGGCAGCAGAAGACCAGTGCCGCCGTGGCCGCGAAGAAGGCGTTCGTGGTCAACCGCGTCGGCGACATCGGCATGGCGCTCGGCGTCGGCCTGATGTTCGCGACGTTCGGCACCACGTCGTTCGCAGGCATCTCGGCGGTCAGTGGCGAGGCGTCGGAGGCCGCCGTCACCGGCATCGGCTTCCTCCTGCTGCTGGCTGCGTGCGGCAAGTCGGCCCAGTTCCCGCTGCAGTCCTGGCTCCTCGACGCGATGGAGGGCCCGACCCCGGTGTCGGCGCTGATCCATGCCGCGACCATGGTGACCGCCGGCGTCTACCTGATCACTCGCTCCAACTTCCTCTTCGACTACGCGCCCAACGCGCAGACCGGCGTGGTCGTGGTCGGCGTCATCACGCTGCTGATGGGTGCGGTCATTGGCTGCGCGAAGGACGACATCAAGAAGGCCCTCGCCGGTTCGACGATGAGCCAGATCGGCTACATGATCCTCGCCGCCGGGCTCGGGCCGGCCGGGTACGCCTTCGCGATCCTCCACCTGCTCGCGCACGGTGCCTTCAAGGCGAACCTGTTCCTCGGCGCCGGCTCGGTGATGCACGGCATGGACGACGACGTGAACATGCGCCACTACGGCGCCCTGCAGAAGGCGATGCCGGTCACCTTCCTGACGTTCGCGATGGGCTACCTCGCGATCATCGGCTTCCCCGGCTTCTCCGGCTTCTGGTCCAAGGACAAGATCATCGAGGCCGCGTTCGCCCAGAACGGACTGGCCGGCACCTGTGCGCTCGTCGGTGCCGCGATCACCGGCTTCTACATGACCCGGCTGATGCTGCTCACCTTCTTCACTGACAAGCGCTGGGAGAAGGACGTCCACCCGCACGAGTCGCCCAAGGTGATGACGGTTCCGCTGATCGTGCTCGCCGCGCTGTCCGTGCTCGGCGGCCTGCTGCTCCTCGACGACTGGATCGTCGACTGGCTCGCGCCGGTGGTCGGTGAGCCCGGCCCGGAGAACCTGCCGGTGCCGGCGATCTTTGTCAGCCTGCTGGTGGTCGTGGTGGTCGCGATCGGCGTCGCCGCCGCCTGGTTCCTGGTCGGCAAGCGCGAGGTGCCGCGCGAGGCACCGACGACAGTCTCGGTGTTCACCCGGGCCGCGCGCGCCGACCTCTACGGCGACGCGTTCAACGAGGAGTTCCTGATGCGTCCCGGTGACCGGTTCGTCAACGGACTGGTCGGCTTCGACGAGTACGGCGTCGACGGCGCAGCCGAGGGCACCGCCGCCGGGTTCGCCGGGATCGCCGGGAGCCTGCGTCGGCTGCAGAACGGCTACGTCCGCTCCTACGCCCTGTCCCTGCTCGGTGGTGCCGCGCTCGTGGTGCTCGCCCTCCTGGTGGTGAACATCTAGTGCCCTGGTTGACCATCCTGATCGCCGTGCCGCTGGCCGGCGGCGTGCTCGTCGGGCTGGTGCCCACCCGCGCCAACACGACGCTGTCCAAGCAGATCGCGCTCGGTATCTCCCTGCTCACCCTGGTCCTCACGGCCGTGGTCGCCGTCCAGTACGACCCCGGTGGAGGGCCGCAGTTCACCGAGGACGTCGTCTGGATCAAGTTCTTCGGTGCCCACTACGCGCTCGGGCTCGACGGGCTCGGTCTCTCGCTGGTGGTGCTCACCGCGATCCTGACCCCGGTCGTCATGCTCGCGAGCTGGCACGACGGCGACCACGGCCGCTGGGGCGCCAGCGCCTTCTTCGGCTGGATGCTCGCCCTCGAGGGGCTCGCGATCGGCGTCTTTGCGGCGACCGACGTGTTCCTCTTCTACGTGCTCTTCGAGGCGACCCTGATCCCGATCTACTTCCTGGTCGGGGGATGGGGCGGACCGCAGCGGACGCGGGCCGCGGTCAAGTTCCTGGTCTACTCCCTGGCCGGCGGCCTGGTCATGCTCGCCTCGGTGGTCGGGCTCTACGTGGAGAGCGCCAAGGCCGGCCCCCCGTCGTACCTGATCTCGGACCTGGCCCGCCTCGACATCTCGACCTCGACCGGGCGCTGGCTCTTCGTCGGCTTCTTCGTCGCGTTCGCGATCAAGGCGCCGATGTTCCCCGTGCACACCTGGCTGCCCGACACCACGCAGCAGGCAACGCCCGGCACGTCGGTGCTGCTGGTCAGCATCCTGGACAAGATCGGCACATTCGGGATGGTGCGGTTCTGCCTCGGGATCTTCCCGGAGGCCTCGGTGTGGGCGACCCCGGTCGTCGTCGTGCTCGCCGTCGTCAGCATCCTGTACGGCGCGCTCGTGGCCATCGGGCAGAACAACATCTCCCGGCTGATCGCGTTCACGTCCGTGTCGCACTTCGGCTTCATCGTGCTCGGCATCTTCGTGCTCAACAGCCAGGGCCAGAACGGCGCGAACCTCTACATGTTCAACCACGGGCTGTCCACTGCCGCGCTGTTCCTGGTGACCGGATTCCTGATCAAGCGACAGGGCTCCGCCCTGATCAGCGACTACGGCGGCGTGGAGAAGGTGGCGCCCATGCTCGCCGGGTTCTTCCTGCTGGCCGGGCTCTCATCGCTGTCGCTGCCAGGCCTGGCGCCCTTCGTCTCCGAGCTGCTGGTGCTGGTCGGAACCTGGGTCCACTCGCCGGTCGCGGCGTCGTTCGCGGTGCTCGGCATCGTGCTCGCGGCGCTCTACATCCTGCTCATGTACCAGCGCACGATGACCGGACCGGTGCGGCCGCACACGGCGCACATCACCGACCTGGTGCCGCGGGAGATCGCCGCCCTGGCGCCGCTCCTGGTGCTGATCGTGGTGCTCGGTTTCTACCCGAAGCCGTTGCTGTCGGTGCTCAACCCCACGGTCCGCGAAACGCTCAGCCACGTCGGCAAGAGCGACCCTGCCCCGGCGGTCGACGCCGGCGCCGGTGAAGGGAGCAGCAAGTGAGCGTCCCGTTCGTCGTGACCATCGACACCCCGCACATCGAGTACTCGCTGATCGCCCCGCTGCTGATCGTGCTCGGCACGGCCACAGTCGGCGTGCTGGTCGAGGCGCTCGCGCCGCGGCAGCGCCGCTACCTGATCCAGACCGTGCTCGCGCTGCTCGGCCTGCTGGCCGCCGGCGTCTACACGGTGCTGGTGGCCCGCGACCTCGGCATCCTGGGCGGAACCAGCAAGACCGGCAAGGTGGTGGCAGAGGGCGCACTCGCGATCGACGGGCCCGCGCTGTTCCTGTGGGGGCTGGTGATCGTGCTGTCCCTGCTGAGCGTTCTGCTCTTCGCCGAGCGCCGGCTCGAGGGCGGGGTGACCGCGTTCGCCGGCCAGGCCGCCGCCCTGCCCGGCACCGAGGCGGAGCGCCAGGCCTCGACCCAGGGGCTGGAGCACACCGAGGTCTTCCCGCTCATGATGTTCGCGGTCGCCGGGATGATGATGTTCCCGGCCGCCAACGACCTGCTCACGATGTTCGTGGCGCTCGAGGTGCTCTCGCTCCCGCTGTACCTGCTCTGCGGGCTGGCGCGCCGGCGCCGTCTGCTGAGCCAGGAAGCCGCGATGAAGTACTTCCTCCTCGGCGCCTTCAGCTCCGGCTTCTTCATCTACGGCATCGCGCTCGTCTACGGCTACGCCGGCTCGATGGGCTTCGCCGAGATCGCCAACGCGGTCTCCAGCCGCACCGGCGGCCACGTCCTGCTCCTCGGTGGCATGGGCCTGATGGCGGTCGGGCTGCTGTTCAAGGTGAGCGCGGCGCCGTTCCACACCTGGACCCCCGACGTCTACCAGGGCGCACCCACCGCGGTGACCGGCTTCATGGCCGCGTGCACGAAGGTGGCCGCCTTCGGCGCCATGCTCCGGTTGTTCTACGTCGCCTTCGGCGGCGCGCGCTGGGACTGGACGCCGATGTTCTACGTGGTCGCGATCCTGACCATGGCGGTCGGCTCGGTGCTGGCGCTCGCGCAGACCGACATGAAGCGGCTGCTTGCCTACTCCTCGATCGCGCACGCGGGCTTCCTGCTCACCGGCTTCATCGGCGCCCGGTCGCTGAACCTGATCGGCGAGGACGACATCAGCGCCGTCCAGGCCGTGCTGTTCTACCTGGTGACCTACGGCTTCATGACGATGGCGGCGTTCGCAGTCGTCACCGTGGTCCGCGACGCCGGCGGCGAGGCGACCCACCTTTCCCGCTGGGCAGGGCTGGGCCGCACCAGCCCGATCCTCGCCGGCGCGTTCGCGTTCCTTCTGCTCGGCATGGCCGGCATCCCACTCACGAGCGGCTTCACCGGCAAGTGGGCGGTGTTCGCCGCGGCGCTCAGCGTCGGAGCGTGGCCCGTCGTCGTGGTCGGGGTCCTGCTCTCGGCGGTCGCGGCGTTCTTCTACGTGCGCGTGATCGTGGTCATGTTCTTCTCCGAGCCCCTCGGGGAGGGTCCGACGGTCGCGGTGCCGTCGGTGATGACGATGCTGGTGATCGCCGTCGGTACGGCCATGACGCTCGTGCTGGGCGTAGTACCGGGCCCGCTGCTCGACGGTCTCGGCAACGTTGCACAATTCATCAGGTGAGCACACCGTGATCGAGACCCTGGCTCTCCCGGTCCTCGACGAGGGCCTGGCCGAGCGGCTGCACGCCCGGATGGGCGAGGTCGAGCAGGAGCTGCTGCGTCACACCGTAAGTGACGCGGCCTTCGTCACCGACGCGGCACGGCACCTGCTGGACGCCGGCGGCAAGCGGGTGCGCCCGCTGCTGGTCCTGCTCGCAGCCGAGGCGGCCGAGCAGCCCTTGACGGCGGAGGACGACGAGCGGCTGCTGATGGCGGCCTGCGTCGTCGAGCTCACCCACCTCGCGTCCCTCTACCACGACGACGTGATGGACGAGGCCGACCTGCGCCGCGGGGCCGAGTCCGCCAACGCGCGCTGGGACAACCACGTCGCGATCCTGACCGGCGACTTCCTGTTCTCGAAGTCCTCGGAGCTCACCGCCGAGCTCGGTCCCGACGCGCTGCGGATCCAGGCCCGCACGTTCACCGCGCTGGTCGAGGGCCAGATCCTGGAGACGCTCGGCCCGAGTGCCGGCGAGGACCCGCTCGAGCACTACCTGCGGGTGGTCGCGGGCAAGACCGGTGCCCTGATCGCGACCTCGGCGCGCTACGGCGCCCGGTTCGGCGGCGTGCCGCTCGAGGTCGAGGAGGCGCTCACCGCGTACGGCGACAAGGTGGGCGTCGCGTTCCAGCTCTCCGACGACATCCTCGACGTCGCGTCCGAGTCCGAGGAGTCCGGCAAGACACCCGGCACGGACCTGCGCGAGGGGGTGCCGACCCTGCCCGTGCTGTTCGCCCAGCGGTCTGCCGTCCCGGGCGACGCCCGGCTCCTCGAGCTGCTGGCCGCGCCGCTCACCGACGACCCCGACCACGCCGAGGCGCTCGCCCTGCTCCGTGCCCATCCGGCGATGGACGAGGCCCGTGCCTATGTCGCCGGACTCGCCGCCGAGGCGAAGGACCTGCTCAAGGTGCTGCCGGAGGGTCCAGTCCGCGAGGCGCTGGACACGTTCGCGGACGTGATCGCGGACCGATCGACCTGAGCGACTGCCGCGCGCGGCTCCCAGCCCGTTACTGTTCGCGACAGGCCGCGCACGCAGACGCGTCCGTCGCGACGAAGGGAATCTCGGCATGTCCGATCAAGGCTCGATGCCCCCGCCGCCCCCGCCGCCCCCGCCCTCAGGAGGCGGCGGCTACGGAGCACCGCCTCCCGGCGGCGGTTACGGTCCACCTCCGCCCGGTGGTGGCTACGGCGCTCCGCAGGGCGCGCCGCCGCCCAACCACCTCGTCTGGGCGATCCTGACCACGCTCTTCTGCTGTCTCCCCTTCGGCATCGTGTCGATCGTCTTCGCCGCGCAGGTCAACAGCAAGTGGGCGGCCGGCGACGTCGCCGGCGCCCACGAGTCCTCGCAGAAGGCGCGGCGATGGGCGATGGTGAGTGCCATCGTCGGCATCGTGGTGATCGGGCTCTACCTCGTCGTCGTCCTCATCGGCGGCCTCGCCAGCAACAGCACCGCATGAGCCTGCTGCAGCACCTCCCGGCGTCACGGCTCCGGCCGCGACGCCGCGAGGTGCTGCCCACGGCGGCGGTGACGGCGGCGGCGGCCGGCGCCGCGACCGTGCTGGCCACCGTCGACCCGAACCAGGCCGGCCATTACCCCGGGTGCCCGTTCCTGCTCGTGTCCGGTCTCTACTGCCCCGGATGCGGGTCGCTGCGTGCAGTCCATGACCTGATGCACGCCGACATCGCCGATGCGCTGGCGCGCAACCCGCTGGCCGTGGTCGCCGTCCCGTTCCTGCTCTGTGCGCTGGGGGCGGCCTGGGCCCGCGCCCTTGGTCGCCGCCCACCGAGCACGACCTCTGTGCCCGCGCCGGTGCTCTGGGGCGTGCTGGTCGTCGTCCTCGCCTTCGGCGTCCTGCGCAACGTGCCCGGTTGGTCCTGGCTCTCCCCGGCCTGACCGACCGGCGTGGCCCCTAGAGCGCGCACGACTCGGCGGTCAGTCGAAGCTGGCGGCGGCGGTGGTGCCGCACAGCGTCGAACGTGAAGATCACCAGCGCCACCCAGACCAGGGCGAACCCCGCCCAGCGCATCGGGGTCATCGCCTCGTGCAGGACGGTCACCCCCAACGCGAACTGCAGGACCGGGGCGAGGTACTGCAGCAGGCCGAGGGTGGTCATCGGCACCCGGATGGCAGCTGCCCCGAAGCACAGCAACGGGAGGGCGGTGACCACGCCTGTCGACGCCAGGAGCAGCACGTGACCGACACCTTCACCGAGGAAGTGCCCACGACCGGTGGCACCGAGCCAGACCAGGAAGCCGAAGGCGAACGGCGCGAGCACGATCGTCTCGAAGGTCAGGCTCTCCACCGCTTCGACGTTTGCCTGCTTCTTGGCCAGCCCGTAGGTGCCGAACGAGAACGCCAGCAGCAGCGCGATCCACGGCGGTCGCCCGTACTCCACCGTGAGGCCGACGACCGCCGCGAATGCGATCGCGATCGCGACCCACTGCGCCGGCCGCAGCCGCTCGCCCAGGATCAGCACGCCCATCAGCACGGTCACCAGCGGGTTGATGAAGTACCCGAGCGATGTCTCGACGACCTTGCCGTGCGTGACACCCCAGATGTAGCCGCCCCAGTTGAGCGTGATCACGACCGAGGCCAGGAGCAGCAGGCTGCGCTTTCGGCGGTCGCGGACGATCGCGACCAGCTGCGGCGTACGACGCAGGGCGACGAGCAGCGCCAGCATCGCGAGCAGCGACCAGCAGATCCGGTGCGCCAGCACCTCGAAGGCGGTCGAGGGCTCGAGCAGCGACCAGTACAGCGGAAAGAGACCCCACATGACGTAGGCCGCGACGCCCAGCAGGAACCCGCGGGTCTGCTCGTCACGGGCCGGTGCAGCGCCCCCGCGGCGCGTGCGTTCGAGACTGTCCGTCACCAGCAGAGCCTATCTCCGGCCACGCCCGAGCCCGTCGCCGAGCCCTAGGATCGGCGTGTGCCGAACTATGGGGACCTGCAGAACGAGATCTACCTCACCGGCCTCTCCGGCGTCGTGCCGTCACTGCCGATGTCGTTCGCCGAGCTCGAGCGGCGTGCCGAGCTCGCCATGCCTCCCGGCACCTGGTCCTACGTCGCCGGTGGCGCGGGCGACGAGCACACGCAGCGCAGCAACCGGACGGCGTTCGACCACTGGGGCCTGGTGCCCCGGATGCTCCGCGCCCAGAACGAGCGCGACCTGTCGGTGGACCTGTTCGGGATCACACTGCCGACTCCGTTGTTCCTGTCGCCGATCGGCGTGATCGGCATCTGCACGCAGGACGGCCACGGCGACCTGGCCACGGCCCGGGCCGCGGCGGCCACCGGGGTGCCGATGGTCGCCTCGACGCTCAGCGAGGACCCGATGGAGCAGGTCGCGGCGGAGTCCGGCGAGACGCCGGGCTTCTTCCAGCTCTACTGCCCCACGGACCCGGAGGTGGCCGCGAGCCTCGTCTCCCGGGCCGAGCAGGCGGGCTATCGCGGCATCGTGGTCACCCTGGACACCTGGGTGACGGGCTGGCGTCCGCGTGACCTGGCCACGTCCAACTTCCCGCAGCTCCGCGGGCACTGCCTGGCCAACTACTTCGCCGACCCGGTGTTCCGCAGCCGCCTGGAGAGTACTCCTGAGGACGATCCGGGGTCGGCGATCCTGGCCTGGGCGATGATGTTCGGCAAGCCGCTGGCCTGGGACGACCTGGCCTGGCTGCGGTCGCTGACCGCCCTGCCGCTCGTGCTCAAGGGCATCTGCCACCCCGACGACGCCCGGCGTGCCGTCGACGCCGGCGCCGACGGCGTCTTCGTCTCCACGCACGGTGGCCGGCAGGCCAACGGCGGCCTGGCCGCGATCGACTGCCTGCCGGACGTGGCGGCGGCCGTGCCCGAGGTCCCGGTGCTGTTCGACTCGGGCGTGCGGTCGGGGTCCGACGTGGTCAAGGCCCTCGCCCTGGGCGCGACGGCGGTGGGGATCGGCCGGCCGTACGCGTACGGCGCCGCGCTGGCCGGCAAGGACGGCATCGTGCACGTGCTCCGCACGATCCTCGCGGAGGCCGACCTGCTGATGGCGGTCGACGGCTACCCCACGCTCGCGGACCTTGGCCCGGAGGCGATCCGGCGCACCTGAGCTGGTCCGCTTCTCCCGGCAGTAGGTTTGCGGCCATGGCCCCGACTCCCTACACCGTCGAGCGGTCGGCCGTCATCGCGGCACCCGCCGACCAGATCTTTTCGCTGCTGGTGGACTTCCACGAGTGGCCCCGCTGGTCACCCTGGGAGGACCTCGACCCCGACATGCAACGCACCTATGGCGGCGCAGAGTCCGGTGTCGGCGCGACGTACGCCTGGTCCGGCAACCGCAAGGCGGGCGCCGGGACGATGGAGATCACCGACCTGGTCACGCCGACCGCGCTGGGTATTCGACTGTCGTTCCGCAAGCCGTTCAAGGCCGAGAACCGGATCGCCTTCGAGCTGCGACCGGAGGGTGACGGCACCCGCGTCACGTGGCGCCTCACCGGCGACGCCACCGGCGTGACGAAGGTGTTCGCGCGGTTCGGGATGTTCGAGCGCTGGGTCGGCAAGGACTTCGACAAGGGCCTCGCCAGGCTGCGTGCCGAGGTCAGCTGAGCCGGCCTGTGGTGGTCACTGAGGTGGGCCGGACCGGATACCACGGTCCCGTGGTATCCGGTCACTTCCCGTGGCTTGCACCCATAGGGAAGAGGCCTGACGCCTAGGGAAGTCCCGCGCCCAGCACCGTCGTACGACGCAGCGCAGGCGAGACGGCACCGACGCTCCTAGACGACGGTCCAGGTGTCCGAGCCGCTGATCAGCGAGCCGAGGGCCGCGGTCGCGTCGTCCTGACCCTGCGCAGCGGTGGCGATCTGCGCCCGCGCCTGGTCGTCGTACGTCGGGCGCTCCACCTGGCGGAAGATCCCGATCGGAGCCCGGTGGAGCACGCCGGCGTCGGTGAGCCGGGACAGCGCGAACGCCGTGGTCGGGTCGGTGGCGTGGGCGTCGTGGACCATCAGGTCGGACTCGTGCACGTCGGCCACCTCGACGGAGAACACCTGGCCGCTGTCCTTGTCGCGGACCACGCCGTACTGGCCGTCGCTGCCGAACCGGATCGGCTGCCCGTGCTCGAGCGGGATGATCGCGTCGGCCTTGGTGTCCCTGTTCTTGATCGCGTCGAACGCGCCGTCGTTGAAGATCGGGCAGTTCTGGTAGATCTCGACCAGCGCCGTGCCACGGTGGGCCGCGGCCGCGGACAGCACCGAGGTGAGGTGCCGACGGTCGGAGTCGATCGTGCGCGCCACGAAGGTCGCCTCGGCGCCGAGCGCCAGCGACACCGGGTTGAACGGGTAGTCGACCGAGCCCGCCGGCGTCGACTTCGTGACCTTGCCCGGCTCGGAGGTGGGGGAGTACTGGCCCTTGGTCAGCCCGTAGATCCGGTTGTTGAACAGCAGGATCTTCATGTTGACGTTGCGGCGCATCGCGTGGATCAGGTGGTTGCCGCCGATGGAGAGCGCGTCGCCGTCACCGGTGACGACCCACACCGAAAGGTCCTCGCGGGCGGTGGCCAGGCCGGTCGCGATCGCGGGCGCCCGGCCGTGGATCGAGTGCATACCGTAGGTGTCGAGGTAGTACGGGAAGCGCGAGGAGCAGCCGATGCCGGAGACGAACACGACGTTCTCGCGGCGCAGCCCCAGCTCAGGCATGAAGCCCTGCACGGCCGCGAGGACCGCGTAGTCACCGCAACCGGGGCACCAGCGCACCTCCTGGTCGGAGGTGTACTCCTTGCGGGTCTGCGGCTCGTCGTTGGTCGGGACGCCGCGCAGCCCCGGGAACGGCAGCTCGGTGGTGCTCATCGAACACTCTCCTTCTCCGTCGTCTCGACGGGATCAACCACCGTCTGCACGTCGTCACCGGTGGTCCCGATCAGGTCCGTGATCGCCTCGGCGAGCTCGGCCGCCTTCAGGGGGAGCCCGCGCACGTGGTTGTAGCCGACGACGTCGACGAGATACTTGGCGCGCAGGAGAAGGGACAGCTGGCCCAGGTTCATCTCGGGCACCAGCACCGCGTCGTACCTCTTCAGCACCTCGCCGAGATCCTTGGGGAACGGGTTGAGGTGGCGCACGTGGGTCTGGGCGACCGAGAGCCCGGCCTTGCGGACCCGTCGGCAGGCGGCGCCGATCGGCCCGTACGTCGAGCCCCAGCCGAGCACCAGCACCCGTGCCTCGCCGTCGGGGTCGTCGACGTCGAGCGGCGGCAGGCTGTCGGCGATCCGGTCGATCTTGGCCTGCCGGGTGCGCACCATGAAGTCGTGGTTGGCGGGGTCGTAGGAGATGTTGCCGTGGCCGTCGCCCTTCTCCAGGCCACCGATCCGGTGCTCGAGGCCCGGAGTGCCGGGGATCGCCCACGGGCGGGCCAGGGTCTCGCGGTCACGAAGATAGGGCCAGAAGTCCGGGTCGCCCGCGTCCGTGGTGTGGTTTGGTCCGGTCGCGAACGCGGGGTCGATCGTCGGTAGGTCCGCCAGCTCGGGGATCCGCCACGGCTCGGAGCCGTTGGCGAGCATGCCGTCGGAGAGCAGCAGCACGGGGGTGCGGTAGGTGATCGCGATCCGCGCAGCCTCGAGCGCGGCGTCGAAGCAGTCGCCCGGGGACTGCGGCGCGACGATCGGCACCGGTGACTCGCCGTTGCGCCCGAACATCGCCTGCAGCAGGTCGGCCTGCTCGGTCTTGGTCGGCAGCCCGGTGGACGGGCCGCCGCGCTGCACGTCGACGACCAGCAGCGGGAGCTCGATCATCACGCCGAGGCCGATGGTCTCCGACTTGAGCGCGAGACCCGGTCCGGACGTGGTGGTGATCCCGAGCGCACCGCCGAACGATGCGCCCAGCGCCGCACCGACACCGGCGATCTCGTCCTCCGCCTGGAAGGTGGTGACGTCGAAGCGCTTGTGCTTGCTGAGCTCGTGAAGGATGTCGGAGGCCGGCGTGATCGGATAGCTGCCCAGGAACAGCGGCAGGCCCGACTGGACGCCGGCCGCGATCAGGCCGTAGGCCAGCGCCAGGTTGCCGGTGATGTTGCGGTAGGTGCCCGCCGGCATCGGGGCCGGCTTGATCTCGTACTGGACCGCGAACGCCTCGGTGGTCTCGCCGAAGTTCCAGCCCGCGCGGAAGGCCGTGATGTTGGCGTCGCGGATGTCCGGCGCCTTGGCGAACCGGCGCTCGAGAAAGCTGACCGTCGACTCGGTCGGGCGCCCGTACATCCAGGACAGCAGGCCGAGGGCGAACATGTTCTTCGCGCGGGCGGCGTCCTTGCGTGAGAGCCCGAACTCCTTCACCGCCGCGACCGTCATCCCGGTCAGGTCGAGGGCCGTCAGCGCGTAGTCGGCGAGGGTGTCGTTCTCGAGGGGGCTTTCGACGTAGCCGGCCTTGGTCAGGTTGCGCGCGGAGAAGTCGTGGCTGTCCACGATGATTGCCGTGCCCGGCTTCATGTCGGCCAGGTTGGCCTTGAGCGCGGCCGGGTTCATCGCCACCAGCACGTCGGGGGCGTCGCCGGGGGTCAGGATGTCGTGGTCGGCGAAGTGCACCTGGAACGAGGAGACGCCCGGGAGCGTGCCCTGGGGTGCGCGGATCTCGGCCGGGAAGTTCGGCAGTGTGGACAGGTCGTTGCCGAACGCTGCCGACTCCTGAGTGAACCGGTCACCGGTCAGCTGCATGCCGTCGCCTGAGTCGCCCGCGAACCGGATGATCACTCGGTCGAGCTGCTGGACCTGCTTGGGCACGGTGGAGACGCCTACTTTCCTCACGCGATCACGCCCGCCGATCGGGACGGGCACGGTTGTCCACGATATCCCCGTGGCAAGGCGTGGCGGAGCGCGTCTCCTCCCACGGTCGTCCGATGCGCGGACGACGTGACGCAGCCCACGTCCAGGGCGTCCGCCGAGCGTGGGAACCGGCCAGGCAGGCGCCCTGCACCGTCCGGCGACGCGCCGGATGACGAGATGGTGTGGAGCTCTCGCTTTTAAATGTAGTAGATTACTCGTCAATAGTCAGTAACTCGGGTACTGCCCCCTCGATCACGAAGGAAATCCAGACACATGTCGATCACGTGGAAGACCGCCGCCGTACGCCCCCTCGTGGGTGTGGTTGCCGGACTGGTGGCCCTGACCGGATGTGCCACCGCCGGAGGCGGCAGCAGCAAGTCCGACGAGGTGAGCGTCGTCGGCTTCTCCATCCTGAAGACCGCCAACGAGCAGCTCCTCAAGGACTTCCAGAAGACCGACGCCGGCAAGGGCGTCACCTTCAAGACCTCGTACGGCGCATCGGGTGACCAGAGCCGCGCCGTCATCGCGGGGCTCGACGCCGACGAGGTCCACTTGTCGCTCGAGCCGGACGTCACCAAGCTGGTGGACGAGAAGCTCGTCGCCGACGACTGGAAGTCCGGCCCCAACAAGGGCGTCGTGACCCAGTCGGTCGTGGCGATCGTGGTGCGCAAGGGCAACCCCAAGGGCATCAAGGGTTGGGACGACCTGGTCAAGCCGGGGGTCAAGATCGTCACCCCCAACCCGGGCTCCTCCGGCTCGGCGAAGTGGAACATCCTCGCGGCGTACGGCCACGTGCTCGCTCAGGGTGGCAGCGAGAAGGACGCGCAGGCCTACCTGAGCAAGTTCCTCGACAACGTCGTCGCCCTCCCGGGCTCCGGCAAGGACGCCACCACGGCGTTCCAGGGTGGGACCGGTGACGTCCTGCTGTCCTACGAGAACGAGGCGATCGAGGCCCGCCAGGCCGGCGCCGACTTCGACTACGTGATCCCGGACCAGACGCTGCTGATCCAGAACACCGGTGCGGTGACCACGGACGCCAGCAAGGCCGCCAAGGACTTCCTCGACTTCCAGCTCAGCAAGCAGGGCCAGACCGACTACGCCAAGCAGGGCTTCCGCCCGCTCGACAAGGCCGTGAAGGTCGACATCCCGGGCGCGAACAACCCGAGCGACCCGTTCCCGACGCCGAAGACGCTCCTGACCATCGACAAGGACTTCGGTGGCTGGGACGAGGCGAACACGAAGTACTTCGACGAGGAGACCGGCATCGTCACCAAGCTGCTGGCGGAGTCCGGCAAGGCCTGAGGCATGAGCACAGCTGAACTCGCCTCGGCTCCGGGTACGACGCGCAGGCGTCGTCGTACCCGGAGCCGCCGGGCTCTCGGAATGGGGTCCGCGCTGGGCCTCGGCATCACCATGATCTGGTTCAGCCTGCTGGTCCTGATCCCGCTGGTCGCGGTCCTGATCGCCGCTGCCGACCTCGGTCTCGCCGGCTTCTGGGACGTTGTCTCCAGTCCGCAGACCGCAGCGGCGCTGCGACTCACCGTGGTCCAGGCGCTCGGCGTCACGCTGCTCAACGTGGTCATGGGTACGGCGCTCGCGTGGGTGCTGGTCCGCGACCACTTCTGGGGCAAGCGGCTCCTCGACGTCGTGATCGACGTACCGTTCGCGCTCCCCACGATCGTCGCAGGCCTCGTGCTCCTGTCGCTCTACGGGCCGAACTCGCCGCTGGGCGTCAACGTCGCCAACACCCGGACCGCCGTGTTCCTGGCCCTGGCGTTCGTGACGCTGCCCTTCGTCGTCCGCACCGTTCAGCCGGTGCTCGAGACCCTCGAGCACGACACCGAGGAGGCCGCCGCGTCGCTCGGCGCGAGCCGGTTCACGACGTTCCGCCGGGTGATCCTGCCGTCCCTGACGCCGGCGATCGCCGCCGGCGCTGCACTGTCCTTCGCGCGCGGGATCAGCGAGTACGGCTCGCTGGTGCTGCTCTCCGGCAACCTGCCTGGTCGCACCGAGGTGGCGTCCGTGCGCGTCCTGACCTACATCGAGAACGGCAGCAAGGAGGCGGCGGCCGCGGTCGCCGCGATCCTGCTGCTGGTCGCGCTCCTCGTGATCGTGGCCCTCGACGTCCTGCAGAGGAGGCTCGCTCGCCGTGGCGACTAGCTATGCATCCGACCCCGCCCCCGTGCGCTGGGGCCTGCGCATCGTGACCCTGGGCTACGTGTTCCTGCTCGTGGCGTGGCCGACCGCGCTGGTGTTCAAGAACGCTCTCGCCAACGGGTTCGGTGCCATGTTCGAGACGTTCTCCGACCCGGAGATCGCACACGCCATCTCGCTGACCCTGACGATCACGGTCTGGGCGGTGGCCATCAACCTGGTCTTCGGCCTGACCATCTCGATCCTGCTGGTGCGCTACGACTTCCCTGGCAAGCGGGCGCTGTCCGCGATGCTCGACGTCCCGCTCGCGGTCTCGCCGGTCGTGGTCGGTCTGGCCCTGGTGCTGGTCTACAACGGCCGGGACGGATGGTTCGGCCCGAGCCTGGAGGAGGCCGGCTTCCAGATCATCTTCTCCACCCCCGGCATGATCATGGCGACCGTGTTCGTGGCGCTCCCGCTGATGATCCGCGAGGTGGTGCCGGTGCTAGAGGAGATCGGCGACGACCAGGAGCAGGCCGCCCGGAGCCTCGGCGCCAACGCGGTGCAGGCGTTCCGGCGGATCACGCTGCCCGGCATCAAGTGGGCCGTCGTCTACGGCGTCGTGCTCAGCCTCGCCCGCTCGCTCGGTGAGTTCGGTGCGGTCAAGATCGTCTCCGGCAACATCAGTGGGCAGTCCCAGACGGCCACCCTCTCCGTCGAGGAGACCTACCAGAACTTCCAGCAGCAGGCGTCGTACAGCATCGCCGCCCTGCTCGCCTTCGCCGCGATGGCCTGCCTGGTCGTCGTGGCGATCCTCCGTCCGAAGGAGCAACAAGAATGAGTATCAACGTCTCCGGCGTCACCAAGAAGTTCGGCGACTTCGTCGCGCTGGACGACATCTCAGTCGACCTGCCCACAGGCCAGCTCACCGCGCTGCTCGGGCCCAGCGGTGGCGGCAAGTCCACGCTGCTCCGGATCATCGCCGGCCTCGAGAGCGCCGACGACGGCACAGTCACGATCGAGGGCAACGAGGCCACGCACCTGCCGCCGCAGAAGCGCAACGTGGGCTTCGTCTTCCAGCACTACGCGGCCTTCAAGCACATGAGCGTGGCGAAGAACGTCGCCTTTGGCCTGGAGATCCGCAAGCGCCCGAAGGACGAGGTGAAGCGACGCGTCGACGAGCTGCTGGAGCTGGTGCACCTCAGCCAGTTCGCGCACCGGCTTCCGTCGCAGCTCTCGGGGGGCCAGCGGCAGCGCATGGCGCTCGCGCGCGCCCTCGCGGTGGAGCCGTCCGTGCTGCTCCTCGACGAGCCGTTCGGTGCGCTCGACGCCAAGGTGCGCAAGGAGCTGCGCGACTGGCTGCGCCGGCTGCACGACGAGGTGCACGTCACCACCGTCTTCGTCACGCACGACCAGGAGGAGGCGCTCGAGGTCGCCGACGAGATCGTGGTGATCAACGACGGCAGGATCGAGCAGATCGGCTCGCCGGACCAGCTGTACGACGAGCCCGCAAGCGACTTCGTGATGAGCTTCCTCGGCCCGGTCACGACGCTGGAGAACAAGCTGATCCGTCCGCACGACATCGAGGTGTCGACGCACAGCCGAATCGCGGGTGCGATCGGCGGCACGGTCTCCCGCGTGGTGCGCGTCGGCTTCGAGGTGCGACTCACCGTCAGCGTCGACCGGCCTGGGCACCCGGAGGTCGCGGTGACTGTCACCCGGGCGCACAGCCGCAACCTGAGGATCGAGGAGGGCACCAAGGTGTGGCTCACGCCGACCCACGGCGCGCCCGTCGTACCGGCCATGGAGAGCAGCCTCAGCGAGACCTCGGCCGAGATCGCGGTCTGACTCGTGTGCCCGGGGACGTGCCAGCACGCGTCCCCGGGCACACGACGCGCATCCGACATTGACCGGGTCGGCACTTCGTAAGGCTGCGGCGTGCTGGGGCAGCGCCGGAGGCCATCAACTTGCTGGCGAAGGACGGTGTGTGGACGCCCCTCGACATCAGCGGCCCAGCGCCCTGCCTCCCGAAGGCAGACGGCGGCCTGGCTGAACTGGCTGCTACTACCTCACGGCCCAGATCACCGGTGGATAGACGCTTTTCGCCCGGCGTACTCTCGAATGTGAGGCTCTCTGCTGGACGGAGGTCGCCGTGGACGTCATCTGGATCGTGCTGGCGGTGATAGCAGCCCTGGCCATCGCGGCCTGGTTCGCGACCGTGCGCGTCGTCAAACAGGTCGAGCGAGGCGTCGTGTTCAGGCTGGGCCGTGCCCAGCCTCGGCTGAGACGTCCAGGCATGACCCTGCTCGTGCCTGCAGTGGACAGGATGACGCGCGTCAACGTTCAGGTGGTGACCATGCCTGTTCCCGCGCAGGACGGCATCACCCGCGACAACGTGACCGTCCGGGTCGACGCCGTCGTCTACTTCAAGGTGATCAACCCGCTAAGGGCTGTGGTCGAGGTGCAGGACTACGGGTTCGCGATCGCCCAGGTTGCGCAGACGTCGCTGCGCTCGATCATCGGGAAGAGTGAGCTCGACGATCTGCTGTCCAACCGGGAGCATCTCAATGAAGGCCTCGAGGTGATGCTCGACAGTCCCGCCGCTGCGTGGGGAATCGAGATCGACCGCGTCGAGATCAAGGATGTGGAGCTGCCGGAGTCCATGAAGCGGTCCATGTCGCGCCAGGCGGAGGCTGAGCGCGAGCGTCGATCCAGGATCATCACGGCTGATGGTGAGTTCCAGGCGTCCCAACGGCTCTCCGAGGCAGCGGCCGCGATGGCCGACACACCCGCGGCGCTCCAGCTGCGACTTCTCCAGACGATGGTCGAGGTGGCGGCCGAGAAGAACTCGACGCTCGTGCTGCCGTTCCCGGTCGAGATGCTGCGGTACTTCGAGGCCGTCGCGACGGGGACGCCGGCCGTACCGCGCAGTCGTGAGTCGACTGCTGAGCAGCACACTGACGGGGCGATCCTGGAGTACCCAGAGGCGAACTGACCTCAGTCGCGAGTCCCGGGACGTGGTCGGGATGGTCGAGGGCCGGAGCTTCGCCAACACCGAGAGCTCCTGCGGTAGCTCCTCTCACTTGATCTACGAACGTCACCGGTCGAAAGCGACAGCTGTGCGGTCACCGGCTCAGCCTCGCTGCATCTCCCAGGCAAGGTCGATGGCCGCGCGCACGGCACGCGGCTCTGCCCGATCGAGATAGGCCTCGACCTTGTGATGGGCCTCCATCCGAGGCGGCACGCCGAAACTGTCCGGGTAGGTCTCGAGCAGGAGCTCGCGCTCGCCCAGAGGGACCCGGATCACCACCGTGTGCTGGTCAGAGGCGCGCACGACCAGGCGGTCATGGACATACCAGGCCGGACGCGACTCGGTTCCCTTGCGCTTGACCTCTGGCAACGACTCCGCATACCGACCAACCTCGTCGAGGGTCACCCGCGAAGCGTAGGCGGCCACGCGCGGCAGTGGGTGGTCCGGCGGCCAGCCCAACCGGTCGGGACTTCATGGCGAAGAGGGAGCCGAGAGAGTTGAGAGTTGAACCAAGGTTGCGGTTCTGCGGCGGTTGGACTAGTAGTTAGGCGTCTTTGGAGGCGCCCCGAGACTTACTCACGCAGCCGAGTGGAAGGGCGCCTCCCCCCACGTCCGTCGGGAGCAGACAGGCTGTCGTTCAGCCCGGCCATGCCGCGCACGGCCACGGAGGCGAGGGAGACCTTCGACGAGGACGGAGACGCCTACCTCGCCGCCTTCGCCGACCTTGTCGGCGAGCTGGTCTGAACGTCCCCCAGGTTCCAACTACCCTCACGTCGTCGGTGTGAGCACGGCAATCGGGATGGTACGACCTGACTTCTTCCGGTAGCCCTCGAAGAACGGCGCCTGCTCGACCACCGACGCCCAGAGCGCATCCCGTTCCTCACCCTCGGTGTCGTGCACGGAGACCTCGTGCGTCCGGTCACCGATCTCGAGCGTCGCCCGGTCGACCATCCGCAGGTTCCGGAACCATTGTGGGTCGGCCTTCGCGCCACCGGCGCTACCCACGACCAGCCAGCTCCCAGCGCGCTCGAAGTAGGCCATCGGAGTCGTGCGGGGCGTTCCCGTCTTCCTGCCAGGCACGGTGAGAAGGCAGACGGGAAGGCCTCGGACCCGGTTGAAGTGACGGCCTCCCGTGCGACGGTACAGCGCCACGTGCATCGCGTTGCCCTGGCGCATCAAGGTCTTCATCAGCCCGCTCATGGCAATGAACCTTCCCGATTCCACCCCCAGAGGACAACCCCGTCGTCGGGGGTTCGACCCGCCCCGTGCTTGCTACCTTGCGTCCATGACACGGCCTACGGCGGCGGTCGGAATGGGACGCGTGCACCCTGCACGACTTACGGCACTACTTCGCGACGGGCTTGATCGCCGACGGCTGCGACGTCGTCACCGTGCAGCACGCCTTGGGCCACTCCTCGGCGTCGATCACGTTGAAGGTGTACAGCCACCTATGGCCGAAGGCGGAGGACAGGACGCGGACAGCAGCGGCCCATCTCATGGCGACCACGGCCGATCCTGCGGACTCTGTGCGGACTCCGGCAGGTTTCTGAGCGTGAATCAGCGGTAGTTGGTGAACTGCACCGCGAAGTCGTAGTCCTGCCCCTTGACCAGCGCCTGCACTGCCTGCAGGTCGTCCCGCTTCTTGCTGCTCACCCGGAGCTCGTCGCCCTGGACCTGCACCTTGACCCCCTTGGGACCCTCGTCCCGGATCAGCTTGCCGACCTTCTTCGCGTCCTCGGAGGTGATCCCCTCCTTGAGCGCGACGCTGATCTTCGACTCGCGGCCGGACGGCCGCGGCTCGCCGGCGTCGAGGATCTTCAGCGACTGCTGGCGCCTGATCAGCTTCTCCTTGAACACGTCGAGGACTGCCGTCGCACGATCCTCGGCGTTGGCGGAGATCTCGATCCCCTCGCCGGACCACTTGATCTCGGCGCCAGTGCCCTTGAAGTCGTAGCGCTGGCTGATCTCGCGAGCCGCCTGGCTCAGCGCGTTGTCGACCTCCTGGCGGTCGATCTTGCTCACGATGTCGAACGACGAGTCGGCCACGACGGCCCTCCTGTGACGATTTATCCCTGACGGTGGTGCTGCGCTATCCTCGGCTGCGCTGTCGGCCACACTACTGCGGCAGGCGAGCACGGCAGGTTGCCCGAGCGGCCAATGGGAGCGGACTGTAAATCCGTCGGAGTATTCCTTCGCAGGTTCGAATCCTGCACCTGCCACGCGACCACCGAAGGCCTCCTCGTCCCCGTCGACGGAGAGGCCTTCGGCCTCTCAGCAGCTCGGCGGTGCCGGGACGCATTCGTCCACTTGCCAGACTGCTCGCATGACGCCGGATAGTGAGGGTCCCGCCAAGGGCACCGTGCTCCTCGGCGACCGGGCCGTCGCGGGCGGCCCGTCGTACGACGCGGCCCTCGGCCTGGTCCTGTTGCGTCGGGGGACGGGCGGACCCCGCCAGGTGATCCGGGTCTTCAACCCGGCGCCGACTGCCGGGTTCAGCCGCCGTGACCAGCTCCGGACCGGCTTCCCGACCGCGCTCCGCGTGGTCCGGGAGCGCGGCTTCGAGCCGGTCGTACGGGGACCAGGCGGTCGGTTCGCGGTCTACCACCGAGGCAGCGTCGTCGTGGACCACGTATGTCTCGAGACCGGCTCGGCCGAAGGCATGCACGACCGCTTCGAGCACTATGCGGTGATGCACGCGGAGATCCTGCGCAGACTGGGACTCGATGCCCGGATCGGTGAGGTGCCGGGTGAGTACTGCCCCGGGAAGTACAGCGTCAATGCGGGAGGCGTGAGAAAGATCGTGGGCTCCGCCCAACGCCTGACGCGCGAGGGCTGGCTGTTCAGCACCGTCATCCAGGTGTCGGGGTCGGCCGCGCTGCGTGAGGTGCTGGTTCCCGCCTCCGTCGCCCTGGGCTACGACCTCGACCCGACCACGGTGGGGGCCGTCGAGGACAGCGTCCCCGGGATCACCACCGCGCAAGTGACCACGGCCGTGACCGACGCGTACGGCGCGCTTGCCGACGAGGTCTGGCCGGCTCTTCCCGAGGAGGTCGTCCGGGCTCTGGCCGACGTCGTCCGGGGACGGGCCGACGAGCTGTCCGACGGCGGGCACTGACCACGACTGCATCTCACCGGCGGACAACGACAGTTCGCGGCCGGAACGATCCAGCTGATGGCCCGTCGATGTCCCGATCGGCGCGTCTGCGGCACTCATGGCGTTGCTGGATGCGCGTCCATGCCACGATGTCACCCGTGCCAGTGGGCGTTCCCCTTCCCCGGAAGGTGTCCGGCGCGGGGGAGGTTCCCCGGCACGCCTGGGTGGTCTGATCTGGCCGGACGTCGTTGAGGTGGGAGGGGCACGTTGGCGGTACGTCGCACGCCCAGGCGCGAGTCCGGTGGAGACGTGGCGTCCTCGTTCTTCCGTTCGAGACTCCGGGTCCCGGCGGTACCCGAGCACTACCTGCGCCGGCCACGGCTCCTCCAGCTTCTCGATGAGGCGGCAAGGGCGCCGATCACCTCGGTGGTCGCGCCGGCGGGGTCGGGCAAGACCTCACTGCTGGTCGACTGGTGCTCCACGTCCACCGCGCCGACGGCGTGGCTGTCGCTGGACGAGACCGATCGGGACGGTGGGCAGTTCTGGTCCGCGGTGGCGGCCGCGCTTGCCGAGCTGGTCGAGGGCCTCGGCGGCCGTTCATCCCCGGCCAAGGGTCCAGGGTCGCTCCTGGAGGAGGTGGCGACACTCGTGGCCGCGCTCGAGGAGGGTGAGCATCCGGCATCAGCGCTGCTCGTGGTGGACGACGTCCACCTGATCGACCAAGACGAGGCCATCGTCGTGTCGTTGGCGCACTTCTTGAAGTCGTTGCCGGAATGGTTGCACGTCGTGCTGCTCTCGCGTCGCACACCCAAGCTGCCCATCGACCGGCTCCGTGCCCGTGGACAGCTCGGTGAGGTCGCCTTCGCCGAGCTGCGGTTCTCCGACGAGGAAGCCGAGGAGCTGTTGGCCAGACTGGTCCCGTCCATCGCGCAGGACGAGCTCAGGGAGGTCGTCGGCGTGGCTGGCGGCTGGGCTGCAGGACTCCAGCTCACCGCGCTCGCCGCGCGCTCGGAGCAGGCACAACCAAGCACCCCGCCGCACAGCGGCGCACGTGACCTCCTCTTCTCCGACTACGTCTGGAACGAAGTGCTCTCGGCCGAGAGCACCGACGTCGTCGACGCGCTCCTGGACACCTCGGTGGTCACGCGCGTCAACCACGCACTCGCAGCCGCTCTCACAGGTCGTCCCGATGCCGGCGAGCTGCTCCTCCAGGCCCAGGCGCGTGGCCTCTTCGTCACGAGGCTGGGTCCGTCGGGGTGGCTCGAGGTGCACGCTGTGGTCCGCGAGGAGCTGCTGGCGGAGGTGGCCAGACGGTCACCCGGGCGCGTGGCCACCCAGCACGCCCGCGCGGCGCGTTGGTTCGAGGACGCCGGCGAGGTCACGCTTGCGCTGGAGCACTGGCTGCTTGCGGCGCGACCTCGCGAGGCTCTACGACTGCTCTCGGAGCACGTCGCAGTTCTGTATGACACCGGGCGCGAGGCGACGATCGCGCGAACCATCTCCCGCATTCCGCAGAACGTCGCGTCGGCCGACCTCCAGGCCCAGATCGAGTACGCGTGGTGCCAGCTGCACGTGGACAAGCACCGGTTCCTGGAGAACGTGTCGCACGCCAGTGCGATCCGGGAGCGATCCGACGACCCGCCCCCGGCGTCCTCAGCGCGCCTCGGCATTCTGCAGGCGATTGCGGCCACGATGACCGGGGACTGGGCCGCAGGCGGCCGGCTGGCCACCGAGGCCGTGAGCACCCTCGGCGGGGCGAGCGCGACGGATCCGCTGGCGCGGTTCGGATGGAACCTGGTCGCGCGCGACGTGGCGCTCTCCGAGTGCTGGGACGATGAGAGGCCGCAGCTCGAGTGGGTGCGCCACGAGCTGGGCCCGGACCCGGAGCGACGGCTCGCCTACGAAGGAACGCGCGCCCTGGGTGAGGTGCTCGCCGGGCGCCCGGTGGATGCGCTGCGCATCGCCGCCGGCGTATGGGAGATCGCTGCCGTCAACTCCATGACGATCCTGCGCGCCGAGCTGGACGTCGCCGTAGCGCTCGCACACCGCGAGCTCGGGGATCGCACACGCGCCGTCACCGAGCTGGCCACGCTGGCTGAGGCGAAGACCGGACCGGTGACCCACGCCCGGGCACTGGCCATGCTGGAGCTGACCCAGCTGAGACTCGACGAAGGTGATCTCGAGGCGGCGGAGGCGGCCTTCGAGCGGGCCAACGAGCTGGTGCGCAGCGACTTCCCTGGTGCCGGCGGGCTCGACTGGCTGGCCCGCACCGGAACCCGGGTTGCACTGGCCGCCGGGGAGCCGGTGGTGGCACGGAGCTGGTCGGAGCAGGTCGCCGATCCGTTCTGGCGTGCGGTGGGGTTCGCCAGGGTCCAGCTCTTCGACGGCCAACGCTCAGACGCTGCCGCAGAGCTGGAGCAGGTCGTGCCACGCTGCCTTCGCCATCAGGTGGTCCTCGAGCTGCTGCGGGCGCGGGCGGCGGACGAGGAGTCGGCTGCCGTCGGCCATGCGATCAGGGCTGTGGAACGTGCCTGTGGAGCGGGGCTCGTGCAGACTGTTGCCTCCGAGGGTGCCGACGTCCTCGCCCTGCTGGAAGTGCACGCCTGGAGCGCACCCAAGGAGTGGCTCGACCGGATCCGGCGGGCGGCCGGTCCGCCCCTCGGCGGGCTGTTCGTGGATCCAAGCCCGCCCGGTGAGCACCTGACCGATCGTGAGGTCCAGGTGCTGAAGATGTTGCCGAGCCGGCTCACGCTGCGCGAGATCGCCGACGAGCTGTTCATCTCCGTGAACACGCTGAAGTTCCACCTGAAGCTGGTCTACCGCAAGCTGGGGGTCTCCTCGCGTGCCGAGGCCGCCGAGGTGGCGCGAGGCCTGGCGAGCCCGGGCCGTCGTCCGGCCGGCCCGGTGGTGTCGAGACGCTGACGGGCCCTCGGCGTACGCAGGCCGGGGCACCGGCTGTCGCTGCCGACCTCACCCACTGCAGGGTGGTGTCACACCACCCGAGGCGGGGCCACGATGACCGGGTGCGTCCCACCGAGCTTGTCCTTCCGCGATCCGATGGCTGACCCATCCGGGCGGCGCGTCTCGGATGTGGCCACCGACACCGACCTCGTCGAGTACCTCGTCGTCGTCGTACCGGACCTCGGCTCCCTGAAGACCGTGACCCCAGCACTCGCCGACCTGGTCGCGTCGGCGGCCATCCGCATCCTCGACCTGGTCTGCGTCTCCAAGAGCGCCGAGGACGGTGAGCTCACCGTGGTCGAGTTCGAGGAGGCCGAGGGGATGGCGGCGCTGGAGGCGGTGGACGGGGACATCGGAGGTCTGCTCAGCACCCATGACATCGAGACCGCGTCCCGGCAGCTCGCCGCGGGCTCGTCCGCGATCCTCCTGGTCGTCGAGGACAGGTGGGCGCAAGCGCTGTCATCGGCAGCGAGACGGGCCGGAGGACGGGTCGTCGGAGGTGGCCGTGTCGCTCGTCCGCTCGTGGAGGCGGCACTCGAAGCGACCTCCCGAGCGACCGGGGTGGACTCCGAGCAGGGGGACGGTGACTGAACATGCGCAGAGTGGCAACCTCACGCCGCGAGCACCCCGACCTGCTGTCGAGAGAACCCCCGGAGGTGGTCGAGGATCGGTGGACAGCCCTCCTCATCGACCCGGTCGCGCAGGTGACCGAGCTGGCGGACCTGGTCGCCCGCGGCCTCGTGTCCCCGGAGGACTTCGAGCGCCAACGGGGGAAGATCTTCGGTGCCTGAGTACCTGCAGCCCGGCACGTCACACGCCGCCCGCCGCCTCCGTGTCGTCGAGTAGGTTGCGGAAGACCGTGGGTGCGCGTGGTCCCGGACTCGCCGAGGCGGTCGACGTGACTCCGTCCCGTGCGGCCGCGGAGCGCACGGCAGGCCTGCAACCGCCCTCGGGGGGGTGCAGACGATGACGACCGTGACCCCGCCCATGCCTTCATCCCGGCGGCAGGTCTGGACGCTGGGGCTGTTCCTGCTGCTCCGGATGACGCTGTCGATCTCGGCGTTGCTGCTGGCGTACTTCCTGATCCCGACCAGGAGCGCGGGGAGGTCCGCCGACTGGCCGTGGCTGACGCTCGAGCTCTGTGTGTTCGGGGTGGTGGTGGGTTTCCAGGTGCCGGCAATCGTCAAGGCCAAGTACCCCATCCTTCGTGCCATCGAGGCCCTGGCGATCCTGGTACCGCTGTACGTGCTGATCTTCGCCCGGATCTACCTGTCGAGCTCGATCGGCGATCCGGCCGCCTTCAACCAGCCCCTGGACAAGATCACGGCGCTGTACTTCACGGTCACCGTTCTCTCCACCGTCGGATTCGGCGACATCGTGGCGCAGGTGAACAGCATGAGGCTGCTGGTCACGCTCCAGATGCTGCTCAACCTGGTGCTGCTGGGACTGGTGTTCAGACTTCTGACGGCGTCCGCGCGGCAGGGCGTCGCCCGGCGGCGAGGACAGGCCGAGCTTGGCGAATCCGACGTAGTCGACGACTGAGCGCCGGTGCCCGCGGAGGGCGGTACCGATGCGCGGGGCCACTTACCCACCCGTCATGGGGGGGTGTCACCCCACCCCCGGTGGCAACAGGCTGTCCACATGTCCAGCACGCCGGCGCCTGCCCGACGGAGAACCCCTGATTCGACGGCCCGGAACACATCCGTGCCTACGCGGTCGCTGGCCCACTCAAACCCCGAGCGAGGAGATACACCGTGGACTCGATAACGAACGATTTTGGTGAAGTTCTGCTGTGGAGCTTCTGGTTCTTCATCTGGATCGCTGCGCTCATGGTGTGGTTCCGGTGCCTCTTCGACCTGTTTCGCGACAAGTCGCTGAGCGGGTGGGGCAAGGCGGGTTGGGCGGTCTTGCTGATCTTCGTGCCATGGGTCGGCGCCCTGATCTACCTGATCGCTCGGGGCAGGAGCATGACCGAGCGTCAGATGGCAGAGGTGGCGGAGATGAAGGCCGCCCAGGATTCCTACATCCAGGAGGTCGCGGGTGCGAAGACCAGCCCGGCATCGCAGATCGCCGACGCCAAGTCCCTGCTGGACTCCGGTGCGATCAGCCAGGCTGAGTTCGACGCCCTGAAGGCGAAGGCGCTGGCCTGAGGCGACGAACAGGCCGCGAGGTGCTGGTCGTGGCCTGAGGCGTCAGACTGGCCCCATGGCACCCGAGCACCCGCTGGCCCTGTTCGACACCGACTCGCTGATCGGCGAGGAGGACCGCGCGATACGCGACACGGTCCGCCGCTTCGTCGACGAGCGGATCCGTCCGGACCTCGCGGAGTGGTACGAGAGCGGCGAGGTGCCGGTCAGGGAGCTGAGCATCGAGCTCGGCAAGCTGGGGCTGCTGGGCATGCACCTCGAGGGGTACGGGTGCGCCGGGACCAGCGCCACGGCGTACGGGCTGGCCTGCATGGAGCTCGAGGCCGGTGACTCGGGTGTGCGCAGCCTGGTCTCGGTGCAGGGGTCGCTGGCGATGTACGCGATCTGGAAGCACGGCTCCGATGAGCAGAAGGACGCGTGGCTACCCCGGATGGCGCAGGGCGACGCGATCGGCTGCTTCGGGCTGACCGAGGCCGACTTCGGGTCCAACCCCGGCGGCATGCGCACCCGGGCTCGGAGGGACGGCGACGACTGGGTGCTCAACGGCTCGAAGATGTGGATCACCAACGGCAGCGTGGCCGACGTCGCGATCGTGTGGGCCAGGTCGGAGGAGGACGACCGGATCCGCGGGTACGTCGTGCCAACCGATGCCGACGGTTTCGCGGCGACGACGGTGAAGCGCAAGATGTCGCTGCGCGCGTCGGTGACCTCGGAGCTCACCTTCGACGACCTCCGCCTGCCCGCCGACGCGATCCTGCCCGAGGCGTCAGGGCTGTCCGGTCCGCTCTCCTGCCTGACCGAGGCGCGGTTCGGGATCATCTTCGGCTCGCTCGGTGCAGCCCGCGACTGCCTGGAGACCGCGATCGCCTACGCGCAGGAGCGCGACATCTTCGACAAGAAGCTTGCCGGCTACCAGCTCACCCAGGCCAAGCTCGCCGACATGTCGCTCGAGCTGGGCAAGGGGATGTTGCTGGCGCTGCACATCGGCCGGCTCAAGGACGAGGGCAGGGCGCGGCCCGAGCAGATCTCCTACGGCAAGCTCAACAACACGCGTGAGGCGATCAAGATCGCCCGGGAGTGCCGGACCATCCTCGGCGGCGCCGGGATCACCCTCGACTACCCGATCATGCGGCACGCCAACAACCTCGAGTCGGTGCTGACCTACGAGGGCACTGCGGAGGTGCACCAGCTCGTCATCGGCCAGGCCCTGACCGGGGAGTCGGCGTTCCGCTGAGGCGTCAGGACGTGGAACCACCCCGGCTCGTACCCGGCCGCACCCCGGGCCCCAACCTTTTCCCCAGACCCACTCCCTAGCGTTCGAAGTGGACCGTGGGGGGGAACGCATTGGTGCACTTCTTGGGGACGGCCGACGCCGCGCTCAGGCACTCGCGTACACGCGCGCTCGCGTGGCTGCTGGTGGTGCTGGTCGTGCTGAGTGCCGCGATCGGGCTCGGAGCGGCGGTCTCGAACCGCCCCGAACTGCCCGGAGAGCCGTCGGACCCCGGTGAGTACCGCGTCGGCGACGCGGCGCCGGCCACTTTCGGGAGTGTGCGGGTCACCGACGTCGGCACCCTGGGCGGGGTCACACACGGCGCGCTGGCCGGCGCGACCCGCGGCGTCAAGTCCTACGTCGACGGGGCTCACGCGACCGTCCGGGCCACGCTCCGGGTCGACAACACCTCTGCGCACCGCTCCACCCTGCGGGTCGACCAGTTCCGGCTGCGCGTCACCGGCGGCGGGAAGACGCTCCTGCGTCGCCCGGATGGTGGCAACCTCTCCGACACGACACTCCCAGAGCACAGCGGCCTTTCGGGTCATCTCGACTTCACGATCCCCCGCAAGGGCGCCCGACTAGCGCTGGTAGTCACCCCGGCCGGCCCGTCCGGCCCTGTGGTCATCGACCTCGGAAGGGCCGCGTTCGGCGCGCGCGCCCCCGGGGGCCCCCAACACTGAGCAGGCAGGTTCCGGCAGTCGGTGGACGCGGAGAACGGCCTCTGGGTGGACCCCGCGCGAGACTACTTCCATGGGGACCGGGTCCGGGCGTGCGCAGAGGCCAGCCTGTGTGGCCTCCAGCGGGTCCTGGCGCCGCCCACCGAGTGCCCGCAGCTGGCCAGCGGGGCGCTCCAGTGCCTGTCGCAGGACTGAACGGGATGTGACGCGGGACGACACAGGGGGGAGTCGGCCGACGCTCCCGCGCCGTGCAGGCCCCGTCGCCGCGACGGCCGTCGCCGCCGTGGCCTGGGTGTTCCTCGGTGCCGCGCCGGCGTCGGCACACGCCTCCCTCGTCGCCAGCACCCCCGAGTCGGGCTCCGTCGTGCAGCAGCGACCGACGCAGGTCCGGCTGACCTTCTCGGAGCCGGTCGAGGCGGAACGCGGAGCGGTGGTGGTGACCGCCCCGGACGGCACGCCGCTGGCGGGGGCCAGGCCCTCGACGGACCCGAAGGACCGGACGACGGTGGTCGCGGCCCTTCCACGGCTGCTCGCGCCCGGCACCTATCGCGTGACCTACCGGGTGCTGTCGATCGACGGCCACCCCGTCGGCGGTGAGATCAGGTTCGGCTACCGGGAGGCGTCCGGGCCGCTGGAGGCGGCGACGGGCGGACCCGGGTCGGGTGCGCCCACCGTCGCGGCGGTGGTCTCCCGCGCCGTGGCCGCGGGGGGTGCCCTCGCAGTAGCGGGACTGTTCGGCTACCTGCTGGTCGTGGTCGCGGCCGCGCGCCGGTCGCTCCCCGACCGAGTGGGCGCGGTCCTGGCCCACGAGACCCTCGCCCGGCTCCGGCTGCCGATGCTCGTCGCGGTGACCTGTGGCCTCGCGGGTGGGCTGTTCACGGCGGTCGACACGGTCGGCCAGACCACCGGGGCCCTCCGGTTCGGCGACCTGGTCTCGCTGCTGACCTCGACCCGGACCGGCGTCCTGATCAGCCTTCGGCTGGTGCTGCTCGGGGTCGCGGCCCTCCTCTTCCTGCGGGCGGCGGCCAGCCATCAGGAGCCCGCCCGCACCCGGCGCGTCGATCCCTGGCTGGCCGCCGGCCTGCTCTGCTCGGTCGCCGCACTGGTCGCCCTCGCCCTGTCCGGGCACAGCTCCTCACGGCCCGCAGACCGCGCCGTCGCCGTGCTCTTCGACAGCCTCCATCTCGGGGCGGTCGGACTGTGGATAGGCGGCCTGCTCGGCCTAGGACTCGTCGGCCTGCCCGCCGCCAAGGCGGCCGGAGCGGGCCAGCCGCAGATGGTCGGTGAGGTGGCGGGTGCGCTGGCCCGTGCGTTCTCGACGGGCGCGCAGGTCGCGATGCTCGTGGTGTTCGCCACCGGCAGCTACCTGGCCCTCCTGCAGGTCTCCGCTGTGAAGGAGCTGACCTCCACCACGTGGGGTCAGGCGCTCACCGTGAAGATCGCCCTGTGGATCACGGTGCTCATGATTGCCACTCCGAACGCGGTGATCCTGGTGCCGCGTATGGCGGACCGCGCCGCCCGCAGCCATGAGCGATGGTCGGCGGGCGAGCAGCTGGGCTCCGCGATGCGACTCGAGCTGGTCGGCGGGCTGGCCCTGGTCGGGGTGGCGTCAGTGATGGCCGCGTCCCCCCAGCCCGCGGCGGTCGAGGCCGCGTCCACGGTCGCGACGACGACTGCGGTCGAGCAGGCGAGCACGACGGCGCGCACGTCTCGCGCGGGCTACGACCTGAGGGTCCGGACGGTCCGGGTCGGAACGAGTGGCCGGACGGCTACCGTCTTCCGAGTGCGGCTCTCGACCGAAGGAACCCCCGCCAGTGCGCCGCGTGCGGACGCGGTCCTGCTCGGCACCGACGGCGTCGACCGCGGGCTGTCACTCCAGCTCGTG
>Ga0207708_10000207_pt1 | contig 46522 bp, 55 predicted proteins | sample KBSK5101metaG_FD_184340 | JGI IMG/M metagenome (GOLD analysis project Ga0207708, IMG submission 184340) | Corn, switchgrass and miscanthus rhizosphere microbial communities from Kellogg Biological Station, Michigan, USA - KBS K5-10-1 metaG... | ecosystem: Host-associated > Plants > Roots >... | reverse complement strand
CCAGCTGTCGATGAGCCGCTGCCCTTCCTTCTGTCCAACCGGCAACAGCTTCATCGCGGCAGACACATATCCGGTCGCCGTCTGATGGAGAAACGCCGCGATGGAGTCTTCCTTTGACCAACCGGAAGCCGCGAGCGTCATCCCAAGCGTCACCGCCAGATGGCCGGGTGTTTGCTCCGTCTCCACAGCTGCCAGAAATTCTTCGAGGAACGGACACTTCGTGCCCTGATCCACCGCCAGCCTCATGACCTGCCGGCCCATCTGCCGGCTGGCGAGCCGCGACTCGCTACCCAGCTTCATGGCCTCCAATTCTCGATCCGAATCGAATGCAAGACCCATGACGCCAGAAACGCAGGCATCATGCGCGAATCCCGCCGCAACCGCCTCGCGCTCGCCGATTCCAGTCGTAATCAACTCAACCACATAACGCGACAGTTCTTCCGCATTCCGAATCGCGCCACCCTGCACCGCCGCCTCAAGCCCGGAGGAAAACGCATAACCCCCTGACGGAAAGAAGCTATCGACGAATCGAAGACCTTTCAGAAGCGAGAGAGTATTCATACCTGACACTCACCAACCACCAGTTACCCCCAGCAGGCTGCTCAAAACGTTGTCCAGCAAGGCCGCAGCCGCCGAACGCACCGGAGACGTAACAGTTCTCACCCTCCCACCCACGAGCTGCCAAGACAGCTCTTTTCCCAATCGGGGTACGTTGAGGAGGCTTTCGAGGCAAGAACGCAGCTGAGCGCCATTTTCAGCAGCCGTTAAAACAAGAAATAGCGTTGGGCCATGGGAAGCACCGCCGCCGGTTCGCAAGTCAGCCGCACGCCATCAGCCGTCACGATATAGGTTTCCGGATCCACCTCGATCTTGGGCAGGTAATCATTCAGTTTGAGATCCCGCTTCTTCACGGTGCGACAATTCTTCACCGCGGCCACTCGTTTCTGCAAACCGAGCATCTTGGGAATCTCCCGCTCCAACCCTGCCTGCGACATGAAGGTAAAACTCGTGCTGCTCAGCGCCCGTCCGAAGGCGCCGAACATCGGCCGGCTGATGATCGGCTCCGGCGTCGGGATCGACGCGTTTGGGTCGCCCATCTGCGCCTGGGTGATGAAACCGCTTTTGAGGACCATTTCGGGCTTCACGCCGAAAAAGGCCGGCTTCCAGATCACCAGATCCGCAATCTTTCCTGTTTCCACCGACCCGACTTCGTGGGCGATCCCATGGGCGAGAGCAGGATTGATCGTGTACTTGGCCACGTAGCGTTTGGCCCTGAAATTATCGTGCTGCGATGAGTCCTTCCCGCTGCCTGGCGCCAGATGTCCCCGCTGAACTTTCATCTTATGGGCGGTCTGCCAGGTTCGGATGATCACTTCTCCCAGCCGGCCCATCGCCTGCGAATCGGATGACATGATACTGATCGCACCCAAATCGTGCAGGACATCTTCCGCCGCAATCGTTTCCCGCCGGATACGCGACTCGGCAAAGGCTACATCTTCAGGCACCCGCTTGTTCAGATGGTGACAGACAATGAGCATGTCCAAATGCTCGTCCATGGTATTCACAGTGAACGGCATCGTGGGATTGGTCGAGGCAGGCAGCACATTCGGCTGGCCGCAGACCTTGATGATGTCAGGCGCATGGCCGCCGCCGGCACCCTCTGTATGAAAAGAGTGGATCGTCCGTCCCTTGAATGATTTGACGGTATCTTCGACAAAGCCTGCTTCATTCAACGTATCTGTGTGGATCGCCACCTGCACGTCGTAGCGCTCTGCGACGCTCAGACAGGTATCGATGGCGGCTGGCGTGGTCCCCCAGTCTTCATGCAATTTCAATCCGATCGCTCCAGCCTCGATCTGCTCGTTCAACCCTTCAGGCTGAGACGAGTTGCCTTTTCCGAGGAAGCCCAGATTCATGGGGATCCCCTCCGCTGCCTCCAGCATCCGATAGATATTCCAGGGTCCCGGCGTGCAGGTCGTCGCGTTGGTGCCCGTGGCGGGACCGGTGCCGCCCCCGATCATCGTCGTAATGCCGGCAGAGAGCGCCTCCCAATATTGCTGAGGACAGATAAAGTGGATATGTGTCTCGACACCTCCTGCCGTCACGATGCAGCCTTCCGCGGAGATGGCTTCGGTTCCTGGCCCGACCTCCATCCCCTTCGTCACGTTCGGCATCAGATCGGGATTGCCTGCTTTTCCGATCCCGACGATACGCCCGTCCTTTATCCCGATATCCGCCTTGACGACGCCCCAATAATCGAGAATGACTGCGTTCGTGATGACCGTGTCGAGCCCGCCGCTCGCACTCGTGGCCCTGGGAGACTGCCCCATCCCGTCCCTCAAGACTTTGCCGCCGCCAAAGACTGCTTCATCCCCGTACGACGTGAAGTCTTTTTCGATTTCAATGAGCAGCTCTGTGTCTGCGAGCCTGACACGGTCGCCCTTGGTAGGGCCGAAGAGGTCCGCATATTGTTTGCGTGGAATCTTCATGATGCTTCGACTGTTGAAAACGGCTCCCAGCTTCGTTCTCGGCTCGCCAAAGTCCTCAACGGGGACCCGGCCGCCTCACCACTCGGCGGCGCGCACAGACTTGGTGCTCCTTATTCGTCGCACCGTGCGCCCCAGAGGGTACGCCTCCGGCTTTGGCTTCTCCTGCGGCCTTGCTGGAAGCCATTTTGAACAGCCTTTATCCTTTCTTTTCTGATTCTGTCCAACTATTTTCTCGAGATGAATCCCTGCTCGGCGGCCCGCGACAGCGCCTTCGCCTTCACCTGTGCATCATCCAATGCTCCATCGGTCAAACCGTTAATGCCATGGGCAACCCGCTTACCAGCCAACGCGACAACCGTCACTCGTTTTTCCTCCCCCGGCTCGAACCGCACTGCCGTACCGGCTGGAATGGAGAGACGAAATCCAAAGGCTTGGCCACGATCGAACTTCAGCGCCCGATTAGCTTCGAAAAAGTGGCAATGGGACCCTACTTGAACTGGCCGGTCGGCTAGATTGGATACCGTCAGTTCCTTGGTCGCGCGGCCTGCATTCGCATCGATGTCGCCAACACCGATCAATATTTGGCCGGGGATGACCGGCTTGGATAACTCCGCTTTGATCACAGATGCCAGGGAGCCGCTTTTTTTTGTAGAGGCCTTGCTAGGTAGTCGTTTCTGCTTCTTCGGCATATGCTCCTCCATGATGAATCGGATAAGAAGTCAGAGAACCGGGTCTCTGGTTACCGAATCGGATCGTGGACCGTCACGAGCTTGGTTCCGTCCGGAAATGTTCCTTCGACTTGAAATTCGTGAATCATTTCCGGGACACCCGGCATCACATCCTTGCTCGAAAGGAGTGTGGTCCCGTACGTCATCATCTCTGACACGGACTTGCCGTCGCGGATGCCTTCGAGAATGGCTGCGGTCAGATAAGCAACGGCTTCAGGATGGTTGAGTTTCAAGCCCCGCTTCTTGCGGTCTGCAGCAAGCTGCCCTGCTGTATAGATCAACAGCTTTTCTTGCTCTCTCGGGGTGAGATGCATAGGCTCCCCTCTCTTCGATTAGATGGGCTCCATTAAGAATTATCTTGCGGAAGGTCGAAATGCTAGTCTAGGATTTTGTCCCTTGTCAAGCAGCGCCCTATAATTGAGTGAGCGGAGGTCCCATGGCTCAGCAGGCAATGACGGACCGGTTCAGGGATCATCCGACGCTGGGGTTCGTCGACTGGGTCTTGCGTGGAATCGGTCAGGTGGTCTTTCAGGACAACCCGATCTCCGGCGCAGTGATCCTGGGAGGCATCTTTTATAATTCCTGGATCTACGGCGTCGCCTGCCTGTTCGGCACCATCATCAGTACGCTGACCGCCCTCCTGTTCAAAGCCGACAAAGACATGATTAAGGCTGGTCTGTTCGGGTTTAACGGCGCCTTGATCGCCATCGCGTTAGTCGCCTATACAAGCCAGAACTTCACAACCGGCAACATACCCAACGGATATCTTATACTCTACATCGTGCTCTGCGCGGCCTTCACGTCTTTGATCCTGCCAGCGTTCGGCGCGTTGCTGGGCCCGCACAAAGTTCCCGGCCTCACAATGCCGTTCGTATTGGCCACCTGGTTCGTCCTGGGTGCATTTCTGCAATTCTCCACCATTGATGTCTCCAACGCTCTCAAGCCGACCTCCCCCTCAGACTTCACAGGCCCGCGGCCGGACTACACCTGGATCACCTGGTTTCACGGTATCACGATGGGCATCGCGGAAATCTTCTTCCAGGATAACTGGGTCACCGGAGTGACCATCTTGATTGGCATCGCGATCAATACCCGCATTGGCGCCCTCATGGCGCTCATGGGTTCGGCCCTGGCTGTCGGCGCTGCAGTGCTGTATGGCGCCCATGACGAGGCGATCCGTGACGGACTGTTTGGCTACAATGCCGCGCTGACTGCGATGGCCCTCGGCGGCCTCTTTCTCGTATTAAACGTTCCGGGTTTCATCTATACAGTCATCGGCGTCTTGGTGACGGTTCGGGTCTGGCCTTCGCTTGGCATCTTTCTGGAGCCCTCCGGGATGCCGGTCCTCACCTCTGCCTTTGTGTTCGTCACCTGGCTCATGCTGTTAGCGAAAACCGGGTTCTCTTCTCTGATCCCTGTCGCCCCGGCCGATGCGACGACACCGGAGGAGAATCTCGCTCGCTATCGGGCAAGCCGGAAAAGGTAGCTCCTCTCTTTTCTATTCTCTCGAGGAAGCGGGAAAGTGGCATGAGCGGGACGGCTAGGTTGGGCTCTCCTGCGCGCGTCGAACGAGCACATTCCGATCGTGCGCGTTCCGCGAGCAAGGAGCCCACCTAGCCGTCCCGCACCCCCCCTACACCGTCAAGTGCTGCTTCACCATGTCCGCGCGCAACTCATCGCTCTTGCCCGCCGCCACCACACTTTGATCAGCGTTATCTAGCTGATCACATTACTGCGCACCTTGCCCGCCGACCCTCGAACCACCAGGCATCCTCGTATGAGGTGTAGCGGCTTTCTCCCCTGTCCCTTCCGGCTGATAAGCTTGCCCACCTGCCCTCTGACCACCCTTCTGCCTAGTGTGAGGTTTGCCAACTTTCTCCCCCCCTACAACCAGACCCGCATCCGACTGACTACCTTGTCCGCCCACCCTCGGACCATCCGTCTGCCTCGTGTGAGGTTTGCCAACTTTCTCCCCCTCTACAGCCGAAGCCGCGTCGGCTGCCTGCGCCGCGTTAGACAGGCCAAAACACAGGAGGAACCCGCAAGACATGAGACCGATGATTTTGGGAGTAGATACCATAACAAGCCTCCTTGGTTATGATGTGATCCTGATCACTCAACTTCTTCACTACACCGTCAAGTGCTGCTTCACCATCTCCGCGCTCAACTCATCACTCTTGCCCGCTGCCACCACCGCCCCCTTGGCCATCACGACATACTTCTCCGCTAACCTTGCAGCAAAATGAAGTCCCTGTTCGACGAGCAGAATCGCGAACCGGCGAGACTCTTTGAATCCGATGATCACATCTTCGATATGATCGACGATCGAAGGCTGAATTCCTTCTGTCGGCTCATCGAGCAGTAGCAGCTTGGGATTTGACAAGATCGCGCGTCCGATCGCCAACTGCTGCTGCTCGCCGCCGCTCAGGACGCCTCCCGGACGATTGAGAATTTGGGTAAGCTTGGGAAAGAGATGATAGACCTCCTCGAACGCCGTCTTCTCCACCGATCCATTTGCTTTGTCCGACCTCGCCCAGAATCCGAGTTGCAAATTTTGCTTCACCGTCAAGTGGGGGATGATCTCGCGACCCTGCGGCACGTAGGCTAATCCACGGCGTGCTCGCCGGTCGGTTGCCTCTTTCGTGATATCGGCTCCATCGAACATCAACTGTCCTGACCTTGCCGGCAGGAGACCGGTCAACACCTTTAATGTGGTTGTCTTGCCGACACCGTTCCGACCCATGAGACAGACGACTTCTCCAGGGTCGATGGTAAAGGCCACGTTCCTGAGGATGTGGCTTTCACCATAGTAGGCATTGATGTTCTTCAGCTCAAGCATGGTGTAAGTGAACGGACCTCAAAATAAATTGATCTCGACCCGCAGCCCCATACGATGACACCCACCGCAGGATGTTCAAACGAGCCTCCAGCAAGGCCGCAGGCGAGAGAAGACCGGAGGCGTACCCTCTAGGGTACGTTGAGGATCTTGTCGAGCCGAGAACGAAGCTGGGGGCACGTTTCAACATCCTGCTAATGGGCAACTTTTTGGCGGCCCAGATATATCTCCCGCACTCGCTCATCGGCCTGTACCGTCTCGACCGTACCTTCGCAGATGACGGTTCCCTCATGCAAGACCGTCACGATCCTGGCGATCTGACGGACGAAGTCCATATCGTGCTCGATGACGACGATCGCCCGGTGCTCCGCCAAGGATTGGAGCAATCGCCCGGTCTGTTCAGTTTCTTTGTCGGTCATCCCCGCGACCGGTTCGTCGACCAGCAGCAACGAAGGCTCTAGCAATATCACCATGCCGATCTCCAGCCATTGCTTCTGCCCATGCGACAGCGATCCGGCTCTGGTATGGGCATAATCTTTTAGGCCGACCGTTTCAAGGTTCTCAGCGATTCTTGCGCGTTCTTCCCCCGTCGATTTCCCTAACAGCGTAGGGAAGACACCTTTACTCTTCCGTTTCAACGACAGATCGAGATTCTCCCACACAGTCAGGTTGCCGTAGATCGACGGGGCCTGGAACTTCCTCCCGATGCCGAGCTTCACGATCTCATCTGCCTGTTTCCCGACCAGCTCCTTGTCTTGGCCGAAAACGACACGGCCGGATGCCGGTTTCGTCTTCCCGCAAATCACATCGAGCAGCGTCGTCTTTCCTGCCCCGTTCGGCCCGATGACGACGCGCAATTCCTTGTAGTCAACCATGAAAGTCAGGTTGTTCAGGGCCTTGAACCCGTCGTAATCGACGGTCACGCTATCGAGATAGATAATGGATTTTTGAAAGGAGCTTTGATCAACCACCTTCACGCTTCCCTTGAGACGGCGCCGCTGCCTTTCCTGTCCCAATCCGTTCTTTCACCTTGCGCATGATCCCGATGAGCCCGTCCGGGAACAACAGCACCACGGCGACAAAGAGCCCACCGAGAATGAAGGGCCAGAGTTCGGGGAAATAGTTCGTGAGTATACTACGCCCATAATTCACGCTCACCGCCCCCAATACCGCCCCTGCCAGACTGCCACGGCCACCCACCGCCACCCAAATCACCATTTCAAGCGACGGCAGCACCCCGATCTGAGCCGGCGTGATGATGCCGACCTGAGGCGCATAGAGCATCCCAGCCAATCCGGCCAAAGCCGCGGCCACGACAAAGACGAACAGTTTGTAATTCGCCGGGGTGTAACCGGAAAATGTCACCCGCTGTTCGCTGTCCCTGACGGCGACCAGCACCCGACCAGCCCTTGTGCGAATAATCCAGCGGCAGAGGAGATAGGCCCCCCCAAGACAGAGTACGGTGAGCACATACAGCGCCCGTTGCGTGTCGGGCTCGGACAGCCGATACCCAAGCACCTGTTTGAAGTCGGTCAAGCCGTTCGTGCCGCCGAGATTTGTGTCGTTCCGGTTGAAGACCAACCAGGCAGCGAGCGCCAGCGCCTGAGTAATGATCGCGAAATAGACCCCTTTGATGCGGCTGCGGAAAGCGAAAAATCCAAAGACCAGCGCGAACAACATCGGCACCAGGATCGCCCCAATGACCGCAACGGGAAAACTATAGAAGGGTTTCCAGAAAAGCGGCAACTCTTTTACCTGGTTCCACACCATGAAATCCGGCAGATCGCTGCCATAGACACTCTCCTTCCCGATCGTGAGCATCATGTGCATGCCCATGCAGTAGGCGCCTAACCCGAAAAATACCCCCTGGCCCAAGCTTAAAATGCCGGTGTAGCCCCAGATGAGATCGAGCCCCAGGGCCAGGATCGCAAAGGCGAGAAACTTGCCGAATCGATTGAGACTGAAATCGGAGAGGTGCAGCCAGGAATCTTCCGGCGGCAAGATGTTCAGGAGCGGCATGGCCACAAGCAGAATGAAACCGACAACCCAAAAGGCCAAACCACCGCCGCCTGGAGCAAGCGACTCCGATTCTCTCGATGCTGTCATGGTCTAAGTCCTGCTTCCCCAGGGAACAGGTCAAGGTTAAGGTTGAGGTTCAGCGAAGAGTTCCCAGTGTTCATCTCAGCCTTAACCTCAACCTCAACCTTCCCGGATTAAGAGTCGGCGCTTCGCCCCTTCATCGCAAATAAACCCGATGGCCGCCACTGCAAGAACAGAATCACGAGCACGAGGATGAACACCTTCCCATAGACTGCGCCGAAACTCGGCTCGATGAGCTTGTTCAGCCCACCGATCCCCAGCGAGGCGACGATCGTGCCGGCCAGTTTGCCAACCCCGCCCGTCACCACGACCATAAATGCATCGACGATGTAGTTCTGGCCGAGGCCCGGGTCGACGTTCCCGACCATCGTGAGCGCCCAGCCTGCGATCCCTGCCAGTCCCGACCCAAATGCAAAGGTATACGAGTCGACTTTCCTGGTCGGGATGCCGAGACAGGCGCTCATATTTCGGTTCTGAGTCACAGCGCGCACGCGTATGCCGAGATTCGACCCAAAGAGCGTGTAATAAATCGCGAGGACGCAGACGATTGAAAGCCCGATGATGAATATCCGGTTATAGGGCAGATAGACCCCAATCATCACTTGGGCGCCGCCTCTGAGAGGCCCCGGCGCAATCACGGCGGTGAGATCACCGAAGTAGACCCGGGCCGCCTGCATGAGGACCAGGCTCACTCCCCAGGTCGCCAACATTGTTTCCAACGGTCGTCCATAGAGAAACCGGATCACTGTTGCCTCCAGCAACAATCCGGAACTGGCAGCCGCAAGGAAGGCGATCGGCAATGCCGCAATAAAATACCAGTCAAACACATCTGACGGAAACCAGGCCATGAAACATTGCTGCGTGACAAAGGTTGCATAGGCGCCGACCATCATCAGCTCGCCATGGGCCATGTTGATGACGCCCATCAAGCCGAAGACGATCGCCAGTCCCAGCGACATGATCAGCAGAACTGAGCTGAGGCTGATTCCGCGGAAACAGGTTTCAATCACATTCGACCAGAAACCCCAGTTCTCAATGCGCTGGATTGCTTCGCCGGCCGCCTTTGCCACCACCTTTTCCGGTTCGGTCGCCTCGGTGCCCTCGCCTACCGCGACGAGTTTCTTCAAGGCCGTCACCCCGTTCTGACTACAGAGTTCGCCAAGCTTTGCGGCTGCAACGGTCCTGACCAATGGATCGTCTGATGCGAGCCGCAGCAGCGCCGCAGACTCTTCCATCGTGTACCGCACCCACTTGTTCGGCTCGTTCGCCGCCGCAGCTTCCAGCCACGGAATCGCCCAGACCCTACCGGCCGAGCCCAGATCCGTCGCAGCCGATCGGCGAACATCTGTGCTGGGGCTGGTCAGATTCGCCCGATTCTTGAGGGAATCCATGAGCGGCTTGATGGCTTGGCGGGTGCTCCGGTCCGCATTGGCGCGGATCTGCTCCAACCGCGGAAGCAGGCCGGCATCGCCCTGATCAACCAACGTACGAATGGCTGCGTCGCGAACTGATTCGTCCTCGCTGGTCACTTGGGAGAGTGCTTGCTCAATAGAGGAAACGACCGGAGGAGTGGCACCAGGCTCATCCGCTTCCCCTGCGATCGCCCAACTCTGGACGGAAAACAGAAACAACCCGATGAGGCTCAGTGTTGCTGCGGTGCGACCCAGAAAAATCATCATAATGGTGAACCGTTTCTCCACAAGACACACGAATGACGTAGACATCTCGTCCCGTCAACCGCATTTCACGCACACGGCAGAGAGGGCAACTGACTTGCCCTCCCTACCGTGACGGATTATTTTTGATAGGTCCCTTGATGACCGACCCAGTCGCAGCCCTTGTCCGGATTCGTATATTCGCTCCATGGTTCGGGCTTCACCAGCCCCTTTGAACGGGAGACCACCTTGAACTGCCCGTCCGCCAAAATCTCGCCGATGAGTACCGGCCTGTAGGTGTGGTGATTGGCAGCGTCCATCATGATCTCACCGCCAGGCGCCAGGAACTTGCTGCCATAGACCGCCTTCCGGACCTTGTCGACTTCAGTCGAAGCAGCCTTTTCGACCGCTTGCTTCCAGATATATACGCCGAAGTACGCAGCCTCTATCGGATCGTCCGTCACTCGCTTTTCGCCATCCGGAAGATTGTTCTTCTTGCAATAGGCTTTGAAATTGGCCACGAATTGCTTGTTCTGCGGGGTATCGACGCTTTGATAGTAATTCCACGCTGCCAAGTGCCCGACCAACGCCGAGGTATCCATGCCGCGCAGCTCGTCTTCTGCCACGCTGAAGGCCATGATCGGCGCGTCTTCGGCTCGCAACCCCTGGTTCGCAAATTCTTTGTAGAACGGCACGTTGCTGTCTCCGTTGATCGTGCTGATTACGGCAGCTCCTCCGCCCGCGGCAAATTTCTTCAGTTTGCCGCAGATGGTTTGGTAATCCTGATGGTGGAACGGGGTGTATTCTTCCATGATGCTGTCCGCCGGTACTTTCTTCGCCAGCAGCATCGCCCTCAGGATCTTGTTGGTGGTGCGGGGATACACGTAATCGGTACCGAGCAAATAGAACTTCGTGAATCCTCCCCCCTCCTTGCTCATCAGATAATCCACCGCAGGCACTGCCTGTTGGTTCGGGGCGGCGCCAGTGTAGAACACGTTGCGGGAGCATTCTTCTCCCTCATACTGGACTGGATAGAACAAGAGCCCGTTGTTTTTCTCGAAGACCGGCAACACCGACTTACGGCTGACTGAGGTCCAGCAGCCGAAGACGACCGACACTTTATCTTGTAACAGGAGCTGCTTAGCCTTTTCAGCAAAGAGGTCCCAGTTTGAGGCCGGATCGACAACGACCGGCTTGATCATCCGGCCCATCACTCCACCCTTCGCGTTGATCTCTTCTACCGCCATCATGACTGTATCGCGGAGCGAGACTTCGCTGATCGCCATGGTTCCACTGAGCGAGTGCAGAATCCCTATCTTGATCGGTTCCTTGTCTGCTGCGTAAGACAGGGCCCAGTTGCCCAAGTTGCCGAGCAGTGAGGCGACCCCGATACCGGCCACAATCTTGCCTCCCTTTACCAGAAGCTCACGCCGCGAGGGGCCCTCCTGCTCACCCGCAGCAACCTTGTCCGGTTCGACCGGGTTTACCTTGTCAGGCTTGTTCGTTTCCATGGTCTGACTCCTTTCTCTCACACGTAGATGTTGTGCCAGATCGAAAGCAGGAAAATGTTGCTATAGAGTTTCAAGATGGCTCCGCTCAAGCTACGTATAGCCACCGCCCACTGTCTTAATACTGGAACTGCAAGGCCACCGTGACAGAATCTTGATGCACACCGGGGCCCCCGGGAGTACTAGTTAGCATGGTGTTATTCCCCGACGCAGGTCCGGCATAAGCCGTATTCCGGTAGTACGCCGAAATGCGGGCATTGTGACCAGCAATGATGTAGTTCACCCCCCCTTCAAATTCATCGACTCCCTGGTTGTACACGCTGTTCACGAAGGTATATCTCCCATAGGGCTGGAATCTGCCAATTCCCACCTCCTGAGGAAACAGATACATGCCGTATGCGGTCACGGAAGTCCCGTTAAACATGCAATAGCAGCCCGCGGCACCCCCCGCAAGTTGGGCGGCGAGGTCCTGTGCCCAATACCGTTTGTATTCAGCGTTGAACGTGATCACACCTTTGTCCGGGAGGACTTTCTCATACAGGACATCGCCCGTAAAGTTCCCATACACTGATTGATTCGTGGCTGTACCGGCAGCCGTATTCTGATATTCTCCACCTGCCCCAAACGCAAGAATATCACCCAGTGTCCCGTAATAGGTGCCGCTGGTATAGTAACCGGGGTTCTTCTCTTCATTCAGCAGGTTCCACGTGATACGGCCGGCATACTTTATGTTATTTCTTTGGTTAGGTCCGACGCCGTTGCTTGACTGCAGTCCCGTGAATACCCCCGCGACATATTGCAGATGGGTCCCACCAGGGTGGACTTTTCCATAGAAGGTTGCGCCATTGTCGCGGCCATAGAGACCAGCCCCACCAGCGCCAAAATTTGGGCTGAAATCGGATTGATTTAGCGGGGTCCTAAAACCATCAAAGACCGAATGATAGAATGGACCGTTCAGTTCGCCGCGTTCTGTCGGCACCAACATCCGCCCGACCCATACGTTGACGAGCTCATTAAACTCGAACTTCCCGATCGCATCGAGCAGGCCCATATTAGAATTACCACCGAAACTATTTCCACCTCCGTTAACGGCACAGTTAAAGCACTCAGTGTTGAACTCGAACCCGAGGTACTTGTGGATCTTTCCGTTGACATAGAGACGAGCATTGTTGATGCCGAAGGTGTTGCTCCATTGCCCTCCACTCGCTGACGCATCTTCTGCTGTAGTGAAATTGGTTCGTACCCCCATTCCGAGAGAAATCCACTGGTCGTCGTCCACCTTGATCGTGCCGCCGGCGTAAACACTGGGAACAGTAGATATCATCCCAACCATTAGCGCAATCGTGGCCCCAGCAACCACAAACACTGTCTTCACTCTTTTCCAATCTACGTTCATGGTAACAGCCTCCCATGCCCCGTTGATGATCTATTTGCTCACTCACCAGGATCTTTACTTCGACGGCATCGTCGCTGCGCACGCCCTTGTGCGCACCCTTCAGCCCTTTGCTACCAATCACCTTTTGGACGAATGGTGGGCATCTATACGCCGAATGTGGCGGCAAACAACTAGGCATCTCCCTAGGAACCTGAAGGAATCTCCCTAGCAGAGTATCAGGAGAGTGTGTGAGGCAAGCGAGGAATGTGCGATAGGCGCGAATGGCGGAATCGGTTTCATCAGTCCCGTCTCACGCCAGTCTCGGAAGGTGCTAAAAAAGTCCGCTTTCTCACCCGCCCAACCCCCTGCGCGCCAGGACGCGCCGTTGCCGCAGGAAAGGCCGCAGCAAACCACCACTTTAAGAGGTGGCTAGGATGATCTCCCTTGCGCGCGTCCAACGAGGGCCCTTCCGAGGCCGCGCGTTGCGCGAGCACGGGATCATCTTAGCCACCTCGACCTCTTTTTCAGCGCCCTGCTACTCGGATGTGAGGAGGCCATGGACTAAGGCATATTTGGTAAGCTCCGCCGTCGTATGGAGATCGAGTTGTGTCATGAGCTGCGATTTATGAAACTCGACCGTCTTCGGCGAGAGATTGAGGGCCGATGCAATCTCTTTGACTGTTTTCCCCTCTGCCACCAGTTGCAACACTTCCCGTTGACGCACAGTCAAGGATCTCTCTTTCAGATCCGGCGGTTTGGTCCCTGTGACGACTGTCTGCACCAGACCCTTCGCAACGAGCGGAGTGACGTAGCACTGTCCGTCCATAACTGATTGGATGGCTTGGCGTAATTCTGAACCGGCGGATCGTTTGAGCAGATAGCCGGAGGCGCCGGCCTTGAATGCTTCATTCACATAGGCCGGGTCTGCGTGCATGGTCACGAAGATCAACTTGGTGCGAGGTAGAATCTTCTTAAGCTTTTTGGCTACATCGACTCCATTGAGCAGAGGCATCGAGATATCCACGGTGACAAGATCTGGCTCAAGCTCCTGGGCCATTCGAATCAACGTACGGCCGTCTTCCGCCGCGCCCACGATTTCGCATTGATCCTCCAACAGCTTCCGGAATCCGTCCAGCACCAAAGTATGGTCATCGCCCAGGAGCACTCGCGGCCTAGTCATGACACCTCCTCCGGAACGAGTACCACGACCTGCACCTTCGTTCCCTTCCCCACGGCTGATACAACTTGCAAGTCCCCCTGAACCAAGGCGACCCGTTCTTTCATGCCGAGCAACCCCAGTCCATGTGGTCCATGCCGTGGCTGATCTGAGTCGAATCCCACTCCGTTATCCGTAATGGTGACGCTCAGCCCGGATCGAGATCGGCTCAACTCCACATCGACGCGAGACGCAGCGGCGTGACGGGCCACGTTGCTGAGACTTTCTTGTGCCACGCGGTAGAGACAGGCCGCGACCTCCTGGGGAATGACAGAGGGAATATTCTTATGCTCAAAACTCCCCTGGATTCGGCTTCGAGCGGTAAACTCGTCGACCAACCGCTGTAGGGCGATAGGCAGACCGAGGTCGTCGAGGATGGAGGGATGAAGCTGATAGGCCAAATGACGCACCACGTCGGACAATTCCACAACCCGATCTTGTATCGCGCGGACGGCCCGGCCTAAGTGGTCCGGCGAGGAGCTGAGCCGTCGTTCTACCCCTTCGATATCCATGGCAAGCAGTGCGAGCCGCTGATTGATGTCATCGTGCAAATCGCGCGAGATGCGGCGCCGCTCATCCTCCTGCACACGCAACAGCTGAAGCGCCAATTTCTGCAGCGCCTGCCGGCTGTTTTCGAGCGATGCCTCGGTTTGCATCCGTTCGGCGACTTCCGCGACTAATGATTCGTTGACCGCGGCCAGTTCTTGTGTCCTGATCTGCACCCGCTTATCCAGGGCCTCATTGAGTCGTTGCAATTCCTCTTGGTACAACCTGCTCTGCTCCTCCGCAAGCTTCCGTGCCGAAATATCGCGGACGAACGCGCTGAACGTGTGGGCTCCCCCCTGCCCCAGGACCGGGGAGATCGCCAGTTCTATTGGAATCTCGTGTCCGTCCCGATGCCAGCCGTCGATTTCGATACGTCGATTCAATATCGGTCCTACACCGGTTGCGAGGAAGTGACGCAATCCCCGTTCATGGGCTTCTTTGTGTCGTGCCGGAATGATGGTGTCACACAGGAGCCGGCCGATGGCCTCTTGCCTGGACCAGCCGAAAATCTGTTCAGCTTGGACATTCCACTCGGTGATGATCCCTGCTGCATCCATTCCGATAAAACCATCCAGCGCCATCTCGACAATGCGCCTGGTGCGGGCCTCACTCTGGCGAAGCGACGCTTCTGCCTCCCTGGCGAGCGCGCGTTCTTGCTGCGCATGCCGATATTCTTTCCGCACTCGCGTCACAGTCCATACCAAGAGACCGAAAGTCGGAATCACCAGGGCGCCGCCTGCCAGACCAAGATTCCAGAGGACCGCTCGAATCGGCGCCAGCACGTCGGCCCGGTCCATACGCATCAGCACTGTCCATCGCATCCCCTCAAATCCACGGCGGGCCGACAACTTGGCATAGCCGGTGATGACAGGCACGTGGCGCCGCAAGTGCTCCTCCTCGACGTAATTGGACAGGGCCCCGTCGCTTGCCAGGGCTGACGGCAGGCCGAGTTGTCTGAGATTGACGTGGCCCTTGTGATCGAGATCCGAATCAATGAAGGCCACCCCCTTCTCGGTCAGAAATTGGTATTCGAGCGCTCCCCAAAATCCCTCCCGTTCCCGGAACGCCAGAAGGGTCCCGGTCATGAGATTCTCCAGCCCGGGAATGCCCACCCTCGTCGTCACGACCCCCAGGAATTCTCCGCGCGGTCCAGTGATGCGAGCAGTCACGGCCAGCGCGTCGGGACCACCCATGACGGCAAACGGTTCCACGTCTCCCGTATGGACCACCTGCCCGTTCCTCGCAACTTGAAACCATGGTTGGGAACTGTAGTCTCGCCCGATCGTGGTCGGGTCCGTCGCGACGACAACCAGCCCCTGCTCGTTCGTCGCGCCGATCCATAGGTAATCCGGATAGGCAGCTTTCAACCCTTCGACATAGGCAGTCTGAAATTCCCGATTGTCAGGCTGCACGCTGAACGTCCTGGCCATCATCAACACATTGGTACGCCGTTCAATGAGAAACCGGTCCACATTGTTCGAAACTTCAGCGGCCGACAGAGCCAGGGTTTCTCCTGCTGTCGCAACCATGCGGGTTTCAATATAACGGAGTGCCATGGCGCCGATCGCGAGCATGACGATCGGCAACACGCTGATGAGTGTGAGCAGCCAGGAATAGGGGCGGGGAGCCCGAGCTTCAGACAGGATCATTCCATGCTCTCGAAATGACCCTGGAGGGCTTGCTGTGGAAGGAGAAAAGGCCATACTGGTCATTCTGTCTGTTCCGACAGGACGCCATTGTCCTTTGCTTACGTTCCGGCTGAATCAATGGACGTCGCTGTCCATGACTCAACCCGTACCCTTGGGGTGCTGATTCTCGGAGTCTCTTGTCCTCCTGTCAAGTGGCAGGATGCGCTCCTATACATTGGAGGAAGTTGCCGGTGTCCTCGCCAAATAGGTTATGGTAGACTGGGTCCCCGTATATACAGTACGAATCGACGATGTCTTTTCATTCATCACGACGTGCCCTTGTCCTGCTGATCGGAATCACGACGACCTTGTCTGCCTGCGCGACGGGACCTGATCTGGATGTCACGATCCATGAGTCCGAACGCGGCGCTGTGTATGTGGAACGGATTCCTGATCGGTCTTTTCACGCCGCTCACCCTGTGACGTTATCAGTAGATACGATGGCACGAGTCCTTCGCGGAGTGGTCGTCAAGGATAGCCGAGGGGTGGTCTTGGGAAACCTGATCCCCGGCAAGTCGGTGGTCGGTCGTGCGTTTGAGGACAAGGACGTTGAGTACCTGGCGCCGCTCCTAGTCACAGGACTCGCCAGGGCTGCATCGGATCAGCAGGTCGGGTTTCGCGTCGTACAGGTCGCCACGCCGGCCAATTCGCAAATTGCCGGACTGACCTTCTGCGTAGACTCGGTGCGTTTTCCCGGTACTTGTGAGTCTGACCTGCCCTCGGAAGCGGTATTCGAAGAATCGACAGCAGGTTCGCTCTATGCCTATGGACAGTCGCTGTATGTGACCTTGACTGAGTATCACTACCGGACTAAACGGGACGAAATGAGTACCACGGCCAATCGACGGATTTTCAATCCGTCAGGAATGGGGAACCGCACGGTGCAATTCGTCCCAGAATCTGCCAAGCGCCCCGAGAGCTATCGAACAGCGCTTTCAACCGATACAACTCTGGTTATCGACTACGGCCTGCTCGCCACAATGCCTCCCACGGCAGAAATACGACCAACTGCAGCCCAACCACAGACACCTACGACAGGGAAACCCGCTCAGCGGGATACCGATATGGAGGAGGTGCGGAAAGAGCTGCAGGAGATCAAGAAAAAACTGGCTGAGCAGGAAACGGAGCGGAACCGTTCAAAGCCTTGAAAGAACCCGTGACAACGTTTCTTATCTAGGCCCGATGTTTTTCAACCCGTTGGTCGAGTTCACCGGCTAAGAGCACTGCTTCAGCTATCTCGCGCATCGACTTCCGCAAATCCATACTTTGCCGCTGAATGAGCTTGAAGGCCTCTTCTTCCGTCAGTCGCCTCGAACGCATCAGGTAACCCTTGGCCCGCTCCATGAGCTTTCGAACCGCCAGCGCCTCCTGCATCTCAAGGGATTTCTCGACCAAAGCCGTATGTTCGATGGCGATGGCAGCCTGATTGGCAATAGCCTGGAGCAACTTGACCTCTTCGCCGGTAAACACATGCGGAACAGACGTATAGCTATTGATCACTCCCATCGCTTTTTCCCGCACCATCATCGGCACTGATACCAACGAGCAGAGCCCCTCCTGCTTGGCCATGTCCCGGTACACATAGTCCCGGTCCGTGGTGACATCGGCAACAATGATCGGCCGGCGATCCTTCACTGCGCGGCCACTGATCCCCTGCCCCAGTTTCAAGTTCGCCTTGCGGCGATACTGTTCGCTGAGGCTCTGCGTCGCCTCGATCCGCAGCTCCCCGCTGGCTTCGTCCAGCAACATGATTGAGCAGATCTTGGAGTTCATCAGTTGCGCGGTCATCGTCACCATGAGTTGCAGCACATCCTTGATCAGCCGATTGGACGCGACGGTTTCCGAGACCTGCGACAGCGTCTCCACTTGCAAGGCTTTGCGTTGCATTTGATCGTAGAGTCTCGCGTTTTCAATCGCTCCGCCAACTTGATTGGCAATAGTCGAGAGTAATGCAATTTCATCCGCCTGATAGCGTTTTGGGCGTTTATGTTGAACATTGATCACGCCGACCACTTCTTTTTTGGCCATGATAGGCACGGAGACAAAGGCCTGGTAGCGGTCTTCAGGGAGGTTATGGAAAAACTTGAACCGTGGATCATCGTTCGCATTGCTCGGGATTACGACGCGCGTTCGTTCCTGCGCAACCCATCCGGTAATGCCTTCTCCCAACCCGATCGTAATGCGGCCGATCAATTTAGGATGAGGGTTTTTCGAGGCTCGAAGGATGAGTTCATCTTGGGTATCTGACAAGAGATACAGTAGGCAGGCATCCGCCCTGGTGACTTCGACGACCACTTCGACGATATGTTTGAGAATCGCTTCCAGATCCAGCTGGTTGCTGATCGACGCGGAGATGCGGTGGAGCACGTCCACTTCACGTACCTTCTCACGTAACGCCTGTTGGAGCTGCGCCATAGATGGCGTGCGTGTGGTCGTCATAGCAATCTACCCTCGTGCGGAGACCTGACGGCGGCTCCGTATCCGACTCCCACGGCCATGTTTGTTCTGATACCATGCTGCACAAACCTGCTGCTCGATCGGACGAATGACCACTTCCCCGACCTTCACCGGCCATACCCCGACGACCTGCCCTCCGAGTACCTTCTTATCATGTTGCATGGCGCCCCAGAGAGACGCAAAGGATGTCTGCGGGATCTGTCCGGATAACCCGGCTCGCTGCACCAAACATCTGATCCGTTCGACAACTTCTGCCCCACAGAGGCCCATGTGATAGGCCAAATCCGCTTCCTGCACCAATCCGATCCCGACTGCTTCTCCATGGATCAACCCATGATAGCCTGCGAGTGACTCTAGAGCATGACCAATCGTATGCCCATAATTGAGAATGCGTCGGCGGTCCGACTCCCGCTCGTCTCCGGCAACCACCTGGGCTTTGAGCTCGCAGGATCGCTGTATCACACGCAGAACAGGCGCTTCCTTGAGTTTCAACAGAGCAGGAATCTCCTTTTCCAAAAAAGCGAAGAACTCCTCGTCAGCGATGATGCCATATTTGATCACTTCAGCTAAACCGGCAATCCATTCTCGGCGGGGTAGGGTGCGCAGCGTGAGAGGATCGATCCATACAGCGCGCGGCTGATAAAATGCTCCGATCAGGTTCTTTCCCAATCGATGGTCCACGCCGGTTTTTCCGCCGACGCTGGAATCCACTTGAGCCACGAGCGTTGTCGGCACTTGGACGAATGGAATTCCCCGTTGATAGATTGCTGCAGCGAAACCTGTAATATCACCAATGACGCCCCCTCCAAGAGCCAGCAATACGGACTTCCGCTCGAACTTCTGCCTCGCCAACTTGTCGAGAATTTTGGTAATTGTGCCGAGCGTTTTTGTTCGTTCCCCTGGCGGCAAGATGATCGGAGTTGGATCGTATCCCGCTTTGCGAAGCGACCGGAGGACTCCTTGAAGATAACGGCTTGCCACATGCCGATCTGTCACAACCCCAATCTTCGAAGAAGTGGCAAGGGCCTTAAGCCTGTCACCCACTGATGCAAGTAACCCGGGATGCAGAGCGATATTGTAGCTTCGCTCCCCCAAGGTCACTTGGACAATCTGTTCTGCCACCGAAGCCATGCTCAACGACGGTTTTTCTTGGCTCAATAAGCTCGCATTATTCATGACTGTTCGTGGCGAAATCGCCAAACTACGTCGTGAGACCGACGCGCGGAGCCCAGAGGACCTGAGGCGTACGTGCAGTACGTCGAAGTCTGAGGGACGAGCCCGCCGGCCGGAGGTTTGTCGCAACAGCGGATTGCCGATTGTAGCAGAAGAGTCATGAATAATGCGGGCAAGATTCATGGCACATTGTTAATCAGGGAATGACGATTTTCGCGGATTAACCCGGGGAGGATGGTATCACAACCGTTTGGAAACTAGAAGGTTTTCAAATGAAGGCTTAGGTCAAAAGATCAACTCGGATTCAATAAGGATGAGAGGACACAGGAGGGTCAGAACGAAGAGCTAGGAGCGATCTCCTAGCTCTTCACGAGACTGGAGGCTAAGAACTCTTCACGATACTCGGCGTCAAGAAGATCAGCAGCTCTTGTTTTGCGACAGCCTCGCTCTTCGACTTGAAGAGCCATCCCAAAACAGGTATGCGAGAGAGATAGGGGATACCTATCACGCTGTTGGTCTGTTGATCGATAAAGACCCCGCCGATCACCATCGTTTCGCCATCGCGGATAAGGACCTGGGTATTGGCTTCGCGTCGGTCAATACTTGGACCGGCCGGATTGCTTCGTGCACCGACGGCATTTCTGGTCGCGCGAACCTTCATCATGATCTGCTTACCGACTTCCTTCGGATCACGGGAGGTAATCTGAGGAGTTACGTTCAGTTCCAAGTTCGCATCCACAAAGGTCGTCTGGGTCCCTTGGAGAGAAGTCGTCTGAAACGGGATCGATTCTCCCTGTGAGATCTTGGCCTCACGCTTGTCCAAGGTCGTGACCTTCGGTGCGGCAATGACTTTACTCAGACCGAGCAACTCGCCTGCCGACAACCGCATGTCAAGCAACGCTCCGTCAGTTTTCCCAATCGTAAACCCGACACCAGGGGTTGATGTCAATCCACCGACTGTGGCGGGAAGATTGACCAGGAAGTTAGACGTTTGAGCGCCAAAGGCACCGGTCGTACCAGATTTGAAGTTGGCTACCGCCCCGCCCGAAAGCAGATTCACATTCTGGACACCCCACTGAACGCCCAGGGAACGGGAATAGGTCGTGTCAGCCTGGACTATTCTGGCTTCGATTTGGACTTGAGGGACTTCGAGGTCGAGCCCATCGATCAGCTGTTTGATCACCCCTACCTGGATTTCCGTATCCCGGACGACTAAGGCATTGGACCCTTGGCTCATTTGCATCAGCCCTCTCGGGCTCAGATATGTCCGAAGGGACGTCATAAGTTCCTGCGCTTGCAGGTTTCTGATATAGAACACTCGGTCGACCAGAGGTGCTGCTTTTACCTTGGCATCCTGTGCCTGGGCTTCCTCATTTTGCTGTTTTGCAATATTTGCCAGTGTATCGATCCATAGGATATTGCCCTGTCTGATCTTGCCTAAGCCATTCATCTTCAGAATCATATCGAGTGCCTGATCCCAGGGCACACTCACAAGTTTCATCGTAACCTTGCTCTTGACCCCTTCACCAACCACCATGTTAAACCCACTCACCTCGGCAATGAGGCGCAGCACATTACTGATGTCAGCCTGCTGGAAATCCAGTGAAATGCGCCTGCCGATATAGTGCGTTTCCCCAACAACCAAGTCTTCCTTTGGTGTGCCGACCTCACCAGCATCTGTCCCGGATGCCATCTGAACAGGCTGTATGTAAAATTTCGTTGGGTTGCGCTGAATCAGGGCGGCTGTCCGCTGACCTAGCCTAGAAGTGCCTACTGTCTGGACCACCGGCATTACACGATTCTCTGACCCGATCGCTTCGACCGTCTCACCACGGGACGAGTCCTTATCCACCCCCACCTCTGTACCGACACTCTCCCGAAGCGTCACAATAAGATTGGCCCCTTGCGGTTCAACTGAATAAGCAACCGTACCAGTAAGATCTAATACCACTCGTACCCTATCACCATGATAACCCATACGGACCCGCTTCAAGAACTGATGATTGACAGATATAGCAGGGGTACTGATGGCGGAAGCGACACCTGGAATGTCAATCAGGAGACGCCGTTCATCGAGACGCGTCACGTCATGATGCGGTAATTTGCCATCCCCCGAAATGACGACGCGGATTTCATTCGTGCCACGCTGAACATCGATACCGGTCAGGATTGCTGCCCCTCCTCTCTCGATGCTCGAAGGCATACCTGAATCGCCGACAGAAACCTCGATTGATGCTCCCAACGATGGTATGGCCAACGGGACAGTCAGCGCTCCCACTGCCGAGAGCATGCGAACAAATGCTGTGGTTGTTACGGTCTGCTTAGGTGTCATTCTGCGCCCTCTTTCGGGTGGAGGAGCTTGACATATTCCCGCTCCTGTTTACTCCCATACACATCTGTAAACCGTTCTTGCACCACAATACCTTTCTCCGTCACAGCACTTACCACGCCATTATTAGGGCCGATCCGCGTTCCTCGACGCACGGTATATCCATTCCCATCCGGTGTCTGGATCATAGCCGTATTGCCGTAGGCCCCCCAGACGACAGCAATCAGATTCATCTCCGTGAGCCCGACACGTTGGAGCGGAGGTAACGAGGGGTCGATCGGCCCGACTCCCACTTGTTGCAACACCGGCACGAAGGGATCACGACGCCCGGAAGGGTCATAAGAACGTGGATTCATTGGTTCCAATATTGAATTGGGTGCGGCTTGTTGAACAGCCTGATCGCCGACTGCCACAGCTGGGGTTTGCTCTGTCTCCGCAAAGCATAGGCCGACTGAGACAAGGAAGCACGCACATCCGATCAGAGCTCTTTTTGTTGTTTTCATGATCAATTGCTCGCTTGGGCCTCGAACTGCCGACGACATTGTGCCCTATTTCTTCTGAGGGCTCGCAGGAACCGCCGCAGACAGCTTGACTTCCTCTGGCGCCGCATAGGCAACAAGGTCAAACACCGTTTGGGCGACAAACCGCCCCCTCTCAACCTTTGGAGCTCCCATCTTAAGGCCGGATACGGTCACAATTCTTGGCAATGCGTTGATTCGGTCGAAAAATAAGGCCGCGGTATGGTAACCACCAGAGACCTCGACATTGACCGGCATCTTGACAAATAGTTTCGATGGATCTTCGGTCTTGGCGCTGGGCTTCCACAGCTTAATGTCAAGCCCAAGACGAATCCCTAGATCTGATACCTGCTTGAGCAACATTACCGCCTCTTCTTCAGGCGGCAATCGCTCTTTCTTTTTCGCGAGTTCGATCTCGAGTTGCTTGTTGGCAGCAATGAGTTCATCAAGATGCTTGACTTTAATGGTCAATGTTTGAATCTGAGTGTCTAGCCCGCCGATCTCCCCCTGGAGTGATGCAATCTCCGTAGACTTTGGCTCTGCGACATAATAGTAAAAGCCCGCGATAATCCCGGCGAGAACCATCAGTAAAAGTCCCACCTTCTGAACCAATGGGATCGACCGCAAGAGGTCAAGATTTATAGCAGGCAGCTTCATGGTTCTTAACCTTTGAGACGGAAGCCCAGTTTAAACTGATAGATATTGAGTTGATTCTCCACCGCAGATCGGCTCTCTTGGAGATTGATATTCGTGAAATAGTCGGTCCGGCGCAGGTTGTTCACGAATTCCACCACATCGTCATTGGTTGCCGCACGACCTTCAAGCTCGATGTCGTTCGCAGTGACCGCCACTTTCACGAGCCACAGCTTCAGCGGTTCTAGGCTCTGGCTGACATGATCGAGTACCTTGACAGGGCCGACACGCGATTTTTCCAATTCGTCGATAATTCGGTTTTTGTCTTCCAGGACTTTCTTCCGACTCTCGAAATCGGAAACCTGCTTCACTTGCTCCTTCAGTTGTGCGACTTGCTTTTCCTTGTCAAGCTTTTCGGCCTGCCGTGCGGCGATCTCTTCATCGAGCGACGTCGAATACCACCAGCACCCTGCGAGGGTGATAAACAACAAGCCTACGCCCAACAACGCCTGTGCTCTGACATCATACTGGGGCTTGGCCTTGTGCCCCTTAGGTCCAGGCAGTAGATTAATGCGAATCATCGATCCCCTACCGATCTGAGCGCCAATCCAACCCCCACGGCGGCCAGCGGGGCCATCTCAGTTAGCTCATTCTGATCAAAACCACTTCCTGAGGTGTCGATTTCACCGAACGGATTCGCAACTTCGACAATGGCTTGCATCCGGTCACTCAACTGCGGGACCAAACCCTTGACCTGCGCGCCCCCTCCGCACAAAAGCACCTGTTGAACATCCACATCCGACATGGTTGACTTGAAATAATCGATGGTCCGAGCAATTTCTGAAGCCACCTCTGCATTGACACTGTCGACCACCGTCGTCAATTTGGCCTCATTGCTCCCCACCGAACGCCCGCCTTTCTTCGTTTCCTCTGCTTCATCATAGGACATCCCCAATTCCCGCTGAATCGCTTCCGTATAGCGATTTCCTCCGATGGGAATGTCACGCGTAAACAGCGAGGTGCCGCCTCGAACAATATTGACATTCATGACACTCGCGCCGATATTGACGAGCGCGGTCGTTTCCTCCTGCGAAACAGGGTAGTTGATCGCGTGCATGTTTTCGATCGCGAAGGCATCGACATCCATGACGATCGGAAGCAGTCCGGCCCCTTTGACAAGTTCGGTCAGCTCATTGATCTTGTCCTTCTTGGCTGCTACGAGAATGATCGACATCTCTCCCTGGGTATCGCCCGTTGCGTCTGAAGAAGGTAATACGCTGAAATCGATGTTCACTTCATTAATGTCGAAGGGGATATACTGCTCCGCAGCAAGACGTACCTGCCCTTCCAACTCCTCTTCAGGCATCGGCGGCAGGCTGATTTTTTTAATAATCACCGCATGACCGGAAATCGACACCGCAACTTGCTTTACCTTGATCTTCGTTTCCTCAAACAACTCCTTAATCGCCGATACCACTCGCCCCTCATCCATCACCGTGCCATCGACGATGACCTCTGGCTCGAGTGGTTTGAAGCCAAACTTCTGGAGAATGTATCGCCCGCGGCTTTCCTTTAACTGAACGAGTTTGATCCCGCTTGACCCGATATCCAGACCGACGAGCTGGCGCTTCGGCGTGAACATCGAAAACAAATCCGTTTCGGCTAAATTTTTAAATGAATTCAACATACGTGCCCCTGACTGTACATGACTATTCCAGGAGCGCAAATCTTTATGTGAATTTCACGCAGAATGTCCCTCATGACCGCACTCCTACGAACTTGACCGCTCCAAATCAGGAACATATTTTTAGGATTTTCTCTTCACTCAGCACGCCCTGATAACCACTCCACATCCCTCTAAACTTACTTATGAGAAGCCTGAAGCCCGGCGTTATGCACAGGCTAAGTATAGTTCATGGCCGCCACCTGTCAAGGAAATCACTTTCGATGCACAGGTCTGAAAGCCAGCCTAATGGTTGTATTATTGTAGTAGAAGAGGGGGCTAGAAGCTCTGAGGATTATTGCCTGTCGAAATCGCGATGCACGGCAGTCACTTGATAACCCAGCGCTAAAAAACTTTCTTGGAGGCGACCTGCAATTGCCACGGACCGATGTCGTCCTCCTGTGCAGCCAATCCCAACATTCACATAGCTCCGGCGTTCTCGTTCAAAGAGAGGAATGAGAAACTTGAAGAAGCCCTCCAGCTGCCCGATGAAGGCAATGGCATCCGGGTCGGTCAATACATAGGTCCGGACCCGTGGGTCCTCTCCTGTCAATGGCTTGAGGTCAGGAACGAAGAATGGATTCCGCAAAAACCGGACGTCGAACAAGAGGTCAATGTCGTACGGTACGCCGAACTTGTAACCGAATGTCACGAGTGAAATGGTTAACTTGTGCGGCGCATCCTCCCGTCGGAACTCCCTGATCAACAACTCCCGCAACTCATGCACCGTCAAATCCGAGGTATCAATGATGCGATCGGCGTGGCGCCGTAAATCGGCGAGACGATCCTTTTCAAACCGGACTCCTTCCAATACAGGGAGATGAGATAGAAGCGGATGGGGTCTCCGAGATTCAGAGAATCGACGAACCAGCACTTCCTCACGGGCTTCAAAGAATACTAACTCAACTGCGTGACCGAGTACCTTGATTCGATCGAGAATCCCCACGAGATTGGAAAAGAACACACGCTCCCTGACATCTATGCCGAGGGCAACATTCTTAATTTCGCCCCCCTGCTGGTGGCATAGCTCGACAAAGGCTGGCAAAAGAGCCGGCGGTAAATTATCAGTGCAGAAATACCCAACGTCTTCCAAACACTTGAGGGCATGCGACTTTCCTGAACCTGAAAGACCGCTGATCACGACCAAGTTGAGTCCGGCCATACCTATTATCTGCCCCTTACGGATCGATCAAGATCATTCGATTATGAGCTACACGCTGCAGAATCTGCAGCTTTCCAGAGGCCAGCGCGGTGAACACCAGTAAGGAGCCAGGCAGGGAATTTAATTGACGTTTGGCATCTTCGAGAGTCAGGACAGCTCGGACTGGACGAATGACTTCCAGTTCCTCTTCTTCATTACGGGGAACAAGAGGAGCGATCTTACGCGACAACCGCTTCGCCGGCTCTTTATGATCAGCCTGACGTTCCTTGTGTTTTCTGATCTGGGCTCCCAAGCGGTCCACAAGCTGGTCGACCGTTGCGTACATTTCAGGCGTTGAAGCTTTTGCCTGGATTCTTCTTCCTTGCATCGTACAGACGACTTCCGCACTATGCTGAAGTTTGCTCACACTGAGAATCACGGACAGATGGCTCAGCGCCACTTCATATCGCACCAGCCGCTCAAACCGGCTTTCAATGTGTTGTCTGAGGGCCGGTGTTATCACAAGGCGTCGTCCTGTAATTTTCATAGGCATCCATCCTTTCGAGCGAATAACTCCGCCCTCTCTGTGAGATAGACTACGTTTGTATACTTTAAGCATCCATACCCCTAGAGAGATACCGGGCAGGAAGCACCGACGAGTGGTGATGGACAAGGCATGGTAGGCGAGCGAGGCTGGTAAGACCGGTTGATCTGGTTCATCTAGTTTATATTCTACATCTGGTTAATTTCTCTCAACCACACACCAGACAGACCAGAGAAACCCGATAACGAGCTCCATACGCTGGCAGATTTTTCAGCACTCTGCTAAAAGAATCGCTTGCGCTGAGTGGCGGAGGGGATATGCTCTTCCGCCCGATACTTGGCTACCGTCCGCCGGGCGATGACAACTTTCTGTGTAAGCAGCCGCGCGGCGATCTCCTCGTCCTTGAGCGGGTGGCTCACATCTTCTTCTGCCACCATTTTCCGAATCATCTCTCTCACTGTCACGGACGACATCATATCGGAGGGCTGATCCGCCCGCTGTAAACCTGCATTGAAGAAAAATTTCAGTTCCAACATCCCTTGCGGGCAGTACATATACTTATTGGCTGTCACACGGCTGATGGTCGACTCATGCATCCCAATATCCTCAGCCACTTGCTTCAGCACCAACGGCTTGAGATACTGCACGCCCTTTTCAAAGAACTGTTCTTGAAATTTTACAATACTCGACACCACCTTAACGATCGTCCTGTTTCTCTGATCGATACTCCGAATAACCCACTGCGCTGCCCGCAGCTTCTCGTCCAGGTAGGCTTTTGTTTCAGCCGCCCCATTCTCACTTGCCCCAATCAATTGCTTGTAGTATGGGCTGATGCGCATACGGGGCAGCCCATCGTCGTTCAGCAATACCACCCATTCCCCTTCGTTCTTGACAACGAATACATCGGGGACAATCACATAGTTTTGTGTGTTCGTAAACGGCCGTCCGGGCTTCGGCTCGAGGACTTCGATGACCTTGGTAGCCTGAAACACCTCCTCTACCGTGACATCTAAGGCTTTCGCGATCCTCGCATACTGTTTCTTCTCCAAGTCTTTGAGGTGGTGTTGAACAATGGCTTCAACAATCGATCCCTTCAAGGCGCCGGGCCGGGCCCCCAAAGAACCCATGGGACTCTTTCCCAAATGTCCGATCTGTAAGAGCAGGCATTCCGCAAGGTCTCGCGCCGCCACGCCAGTCGGATCAAAGCTTTGAACGTCCTTGAGGACTGACTCAGCTTCCACCTCGGTGAAGTCGGTACCATCGACGATCTCCGCGAGAGGCATGCGCAGATATCCATCATCGTCAAGGTTACCGATGATCAACCGCCCGATCCCCTTCTCACGGTCGGATAAACCTGAAAACGACAGCTGCCAGAGGAGATGGTCTTCCAAGGATGTCGCTTTCGACATGGTTTGTTCATAGGAAGGAAACTCCTCCTGTGAGGAGGACTGAGATTCAGACCCCCCGATGCGACGATCACTTCCGAAGTACTCTTCCCAACCGGCCGCTGAAATCTCATCCGGCGTGTCTCGTTCTTCCAGAGTCGACTCTTCCACATTCGACGGTTCACTATCCGCCGATGCCGCAGCATCTTCCGCCTTTTCCTCGGCACCTGTCGCCTCGCTTTCCTCCGCCTCAGTGGGAATATCCTCTAAGAGCGGATTCTCCATCAAATGCTGGGTTAGACTCTGCTGCAACTCGAGTCGGGACAATTGCAGCAGCTTGATCGCCTGCTGCAACTGTGGAGTCATGATCAGCTTTTGACTCAGCCGAAGATCGAGCCTGAGCTTCATGCGCGCAGATCCTTCAGCATCATAACTTGAACCGTTCCCCTAAGTAGACAGCCCGAGCCGCCTCACTCTTGACGATGTATTCCGGAGGACCCGCCTCAAGGATCAGCCCTTCATTGATGATGTAGGCCCGATCCGTGATGGAAAGCGTTTCCTGAACATTGTGATCGGTGATCAATATTCCGATCTCTTTTTCTTTCAATCGCTTAATAATCTGTTGGATGTCCCCAACCGCGATCGGATCTATTCCTGCAAAAGGTTCATCGAGCAACATGAAGGACGGGCTTGTCGCAAGTGCTCTAGTAATTTCTAACCGCCGGCGTTCCCCACCCGACAAGGCATAGGCCATGCTTGTTCGAATATGAGAGAGGTCCAGTTCCTTCAGAAGCATATCGACTCGATCGCGACGTTCTGCACGAGAGTAGTCCAGCATTTCAAGAATTGCCAGAATATTATCTTCAACTGACAACCGTCGAAACACAGATGATTCTTGAGGCAAATACCCTATTCCTTTCCGCGCACGTCGGTACATCGGAAGGTCAGTAATCACCTCTTCACCGAGTGAGATCGCCCCCTCATCTGGCTGACACAGACCAACGAGCATATCGAAAATAGTGGTTTTCCCAGCGCCGTTGGGCCCCAGTAATCCCACGACTTCACCAGCGCAAACCTCGATCGAGACTCCTTTTACGACTTTGCGCGAGCGAAAACTTTTCACCAATTCCTTCGCGCGTAGACCGATTGTTTTCGCACCATTCACCGGAGAACCAGCCGACGCAGCTCGCCCCTGAATTGCCTCGATCACTTGGCTGTTCTCCCCTCTGGCTCGATCCGCACATGCGAGCCGCCTTCCACCACACTCCGGTCTTCCGCCAAAAACATCGTGATTTGCTTGCCGCTGACCCTTGTTCCCTTATCCCAAGCCACCGGATCCCCTGTCAGGACGATCTTATCGCCCTCATGATAATAGACCGCTTTCTCACAGGTCGCACTCCCTGAATCCTTCTCGATTTTCACTCGTCCAGTCGCCTCAATCCGATTGACCGATCGATTCGACACCCCCGGCAGAGCATCAGGCCCTTTCGACATCTCGCCCCCTTTGACGGATTGATGCCCTTTCTGGTTCTGACCCGTCGCCGGGTCTTGTTCGCGAAACATCACCACCATGCGATCGGAATGGACAACCAATGATCCACGAATCAGTACAACCTCGCCTTCAAAGACTGCCTGGCTATCCTGATTCTTTACGGTCATCTTCTTGGCCGTAATGGTCGTGCTTACCGCGCTCTCACCACCACTTTTGGGAAGGGCAGCATCAGCCAACTCACTTAAGGAAGCCATTCCAAGCGGAATCAAGTTAAGAAGCAGGAACCAAATCCACATGGACATCCTCAAGGATTTCAAATTCTTCGCGGTCCAAATGCCCCAACAACCCACGACCCGTCACCTCAAGCCCATGACCCACGATACGGACGGGATCCTGCGTGCGAATCTCTCTCGTTTGATCAGTCCAAGCCAGGTGGTTGGTATAGATCACATATCCACTTTCGGTTTGAATCACGAGTGGTTCTGCTCGATTCGCGAGCACAAAGTTCTTCGTCTCCGTATTCAATGTCCCTTCATCTCCTATAACCGTCAATTCTTTCCCCTGCCGTCCAAAGAGCGTGACTGCGACGGTTTGGAGTATCGCCTGCTTGTCCCGCTCAAAAACCCGAGCCTCTTGCGCCTGCACCTGCCACTGGACCGTATCGCCCTTCGTATGCGTAAACATAAACTGGGAAACCGTGGCATCGGCTTTGTCTATAGATCCGGACACAGCCGCCGTCGGGGTAGGAGCCGTTGTCGAATTGGTTATGAGCAGGTATCCAAGAAAACAGGCTAAGACCACACTGAGCGTCAGTAAACCTCCTCGTACCCATCGTTGCCACACCTTGTTCCTGTACCTTTTTCAGTAGCATGTAGGAGACTGGCACGATAGTAGCATGGGCTCAAAACCAAGTAAACTTATGCCACAACCCCGGCATGGTCTGTTGTATAGAAATGGGATGAATGAGATAGGAAATGACCGAAATGATACCAAGGCGGTGGATTCTAGCGCAGGTTACGGTTGAGGACAAAGCTGACCAAGAAAGAAATGTTTCTAGGCCTTGACCTCAGCCCCTTCCTCCTAATTTCTCCGACGGAAATTTCAGCAACCTGCTAGCTGGCTGCTGGACTCGCAGGCGTAGATGCAGCAGGTGCCTGTTTCTTGGCAGTCGAAGTATCCGGTCGCGTGACGAGTTCGATTGCAACAAGTTTGGCGGCATCGCCGATACGCCGCCTCGTCTTCACCATCCTCGTATAGCCACCGGAGCGATCTTTAAATCGAACCGCCACGTCGCTGAACAATTTTGAGACAACGTCCTTACTCCGAATAAATGCGAGGGCTTGCCGGCGAGCGGGTAATGTTCCCGCCTTGCCAAGGGTGATCATCCGATCCGTAAATCCTCGAATTTCCTTTGCCTTGGCCTCTGTCGTCTCGATACGTTCGTATTCGAGCAACGAGGTAACGAGGCTTCTGAATAGAGCCCACCGATGTTTGGTCTGTCGCCCAAGCTGTCTGCCTTTTTTTCTATGACGCACGGAGTCCCTCTTGTTTCGTTACTCGCTCTTCTGACCGCCGCTGCTCTGTTGTGCTCCGTCCAGCTTCACACCAAGCCCCAAACCCATCTCCGTCAAGATTTCTTTAATTTCGTTGAGTGATTTCTTGCCGAAATTCTTCGTCCTCAACATTTCCCCTTCGGTCTTCTGCACAAGATCTGCAATGGTTTTAATATTCGCATTCTTCAAGCAATTCGCGGCGCGAACTGACAGCTCCAACTCGTTCACGCTCCGGAAAAGATGCTTATTGACTTCCCGTTGTCCTTCGTCGCCTCCGAGATCGGCACGCCCTTCGACTCGTTCATCGGGATTGATAAAGATATCGATGTGATCACGCATAATGCCTGCCGCCGTAGACACGGCATCGCGCGGCGAGATGGTCCCATCCGTCCAGACTTCCAAAGTCAGCTTGTCGTAATCGGTCATGCGTCCGACACGAGCATTCTCCACATGAAAGTTCACGCGCTTGATCGGTGAAAACACCGAGTCAATCGCAATCACACCGATCGGCAACCCTTCCTCCTTATTTCGCTCGGCAGGCACATAGCCCCGTCCATGCTTCACCGTCATTTCCATATCGAACGAAGCATCTTTGTCCAACGTCGCAATATGGAGATTCGGGGTTAAGATGGTGACGTCCGCGTCATGAATAATATCGGAGCCCTTTGCTTCGCCCGGCCCCTTTTTCTTGAGGCGGAGCGTCTTCGGCTTATCGGTGTGTAGGGCAAGCCGCAGTCCTTTGACATTCAAAATAATTGAAGTCACATCCTCTGTGATACCAGGGATCGTGGAAAACTCGTGCAGGACCCCCTCGATTTTCACCGTGGTCACAGCCGCACCAGTCAGCGACGATAACAGCACACGTCGTAATGCGTTGCCGACCGTAGTCCCAAATCCACGCTCATAGGCTTCGGTCGTAAACCTGCCGAACGTTTGAGAATGCGTGTCTTTGTCGACTTCCACCCGCATCGGGATCTGAAAGTCTTTCATTGCTTTAATCATGACTCCCCCTTCATCTCATCGAATAGCAGACAGCTGAGCAGGACCAGTTCACCACAGAAACCGGCTTCCACAATCCACGCCTACCTGGAATACAATTCCACCACCATCTGCTCATTCACCGGCAACGAAATCTGGTCTTTCGACGGCAGTGCTCGCACCGTCCCCCTAAAGGCGGTCTTGTCGAGATCCAACCACTCTGGAATGCCTCGTCCCTCGACAGACTCTAAAGCCGTTTGGATCGAAACCAATGTGCGGCTTCGCTCCCTAACGCTGATGACATCTCCCGCTTTGACCTGTGCACCAGGCACATTGATTTTTCGGCCATTCATGGTCAGATGTCCGTGGCTCACCAGTTGCCTGGCTTCTTTTCGCGAGGCGCCGAACCCTAATCGGTAGGCAACATTGTCCAACCGGCATTCCAGTAAGCGCAGGAGCACTTCTCCTGTAATACCGGACTGGCGCTCCGCGCGCTCAAACACTCCGCGAAACTGGCACTCCATCAAACCGTAAATTCTGCGGAGCTTCTGTTTCTCTCTCAGCTGCGTGCTGTATTCAGAGTTCCTCGGACGCTTTTGCCCATGCTGTCCAGGAGGATAGCTTCGTCGCTCAATAGCGCACTTCTCTGTCATACAGCGCGAGCCTTTCAGAAACAATTTCTCACCCTCTCGCCGACACAACCGACAGACGGGACCGCGATACTTTGCCACTGCTTCCTCTCCCTCGTTAATCGTTATCCGCTATTCGTTAAACGTGCCGTTTCTCCTTCGATTAACGATTCACGGTTAACGTCATTCTTACACTCTCCGACGTTTAGGGGGACGGCATCCGTTGTGGGGGATCGGTGTCACATCACGAATCATATGGATCCGCAATCCAGCGGACTGGAGAGAGCGAATCGCCGATTCCCGACCGGACCCAGGCCCGTTCACATACACATCCACTGAGCGCATTCCGCTCTCCATCGCTTTGCGCGCCGCAGCCTCGCCGGCTCGCTGAGCGGCAAACGGCGTGCTTTTGCGAGAGCCTTTGAAGCCTTGGTTCCCCGAGCTTGCCCATACGATCGTATTGCCGCTCATGTCGGTAATCGTGACGATCGTGTTATTGAAGGAGGCTTGGACGTGAGCCACCCCGCTCTGCACAATCCGACGCTCTTTCTTTTTCCCCTTTTTGATGCTCATGACAGCTCCCTACTCAAGTAACGACCACGCCCTAGGCTGGGCGCGCAGGCGGTTTTGGTTTGCTTCCCACACCGGAACGGCGACCTTTCCTCGTCCGGGCATTGGTCTTGGTCCGCTGGCCGCGGACCGGCAACCCTTTCCGATGGCGCAGGCCACGGTACGTGCCACTGTCGATCAATCGTTTAATATTCATCGAGAAAGTCTTTCGTAGGTCACCTTCGACCTGAAAGCCTTCCTGAATAATCTCCCGGATTTTGACGATGTGCTCTTCGCTCAAGTCCTTGACGCGAATGGCTCCGTCGATCCCGGCCTTCTCCAAGATAGAGAGCGCGGACGCCCGCCCAATCCCATAAACATAAGTCAAACCGATGTCCACCCGCTTCTCTCTCGGCAAATCCACTCCGGAAATACGAGCCATAGTTCCTCCCCTTACTTCACTTCACCCTTCAGTCTGAGGATGACCTCGTCAGACTCTCATGCGCGCGTTCAACGAGGGCCTTCTGAGGCCGCGCGTTGCGCGAGCAGGAGTCTGATGAGGTCGTCATCAGACACCCCCTACCCTTGGCGCTGTTTGTGGCGTGGATTCTCGCAGAGGATTCGCACCACACCTTTGCGCCGAACCACCTTACACTTTGCGCAGATCGGCTTGACGGATGATCTCACCTTCATAACTCGTTCGCACTCCTACTTAAATCGATAAGTAATCCGCCCACGTGTCAGATCGTACGGCGACAGTTCCACCGTGACCTTATCGCCGGGAAGAATACGGATGAAGTGCATTCGCATTTTCCCGGAAATGTGAGCGAGAATCTTATGGCCATTGTCCAATGACACCCGGAACATCGCATTCGGTAACGTTTCATTCACTGTGCCTTGAATTTCGATCACATCTTCTTTCGGCACTACCTCTACCCCTTCCCCTAAACTGCGCCAGCCCATCCTCAGCTGGTTAGAGCTGGGTCAAAATACGCGGAGGCCCACTCGGCTCAATGACGATCGTATGTTCAAAATGTGCAGAAAGACTCCCATCCACCGTTACCGCCGTCCATCGGTCCTCAAGAATCTTGACGGCAGCGCCACCCATGTTGACCATCGGTTCAATCGCGAGGACCATTCCAGCCTGCAGGCGTGGACCCTGTCCAGGCTTCCCATAATTCGGCACCTGAGGCTCTTCATGCAATTGCCGACCAATCCCATGGCCGACAAATTCTGTCACGACCGAATAACCGGCAGCCTCGACATGCCGTTGCACCGCATGTGAAATGTCGGACAACCGATGGCCAACCACAGCTTGTCCGATCCCAAGATACATGGCCTCTTCAGTCACTTGCACCAAGCGAGCATTTCGTTCGGTTGTCTTCCCTACCGAGACTGAAACCGCCGAATCTCCGTAAAATCCTCCGACGATCGCCCCCAAGTCGAGTCCGATAATATCGCCCTCTTTCAGCACTCGCTTGGAGGGAATCCCGTGGACCACCTGATCATTCACCGAGGCACAAAGCGTTTTTGGATAACTCCGATACCCCTTAAAGGCCGGCTTGGCCCCTCGGGACACAATCTCCTCTTCGGCTAGCCGGTCCAGCTCGTCTGTCGTAATCCCCGGACGGACGGCCTTCTGCAAAACCTTGAGTGTCTCTGCCACTACTCTCGACGCCTTGGCTATCAATGCAATCTCTTCCGGCGTCTTGAGAATGATCATGTCGCCCGGTACGGTGCCAGCTCCTGCAAAAGATGCTGAAAGACGGCATCGACTGCCCCAGACGCTTCCAGCTGGAACAGCAGCCCCCTCTCTTGGTAATATTTCACGAGCGGAGCGGTTTGCTCGTCGTACACTTTCAGCCGCATCTCAATCGCATCGCGGCGATCATCGCTGCGCTGCACGAGCGACTCTCCGCATCGATCGCAGATTCCACTCACCTTGGGCATCGCAAAGTCCACATGGAACGTCGCTTGGCACTTCTGACAGCTTCGTCGCCCGCTCAATCGCCTTATGATGTCCTCACGCGAAACCTGAAAATTTACGACCCGGTCCAGGGCAATACCTTTGGAGGCTAAAACGGATCCCAAGGCTTCCGCCTGCGGAACAGTCCTGGGAAATCCATCCAACACGAATCCATTCGTGCAGCTGGGGTCAGCCAACTTCTCCCTCACCAACCCAATGACCACCGCATCAGGAACCAGCTTCCCCTGATCCATGTAGCTCTTCGCTTCGAGACCCAGCGCGGTCTGGTTGCGAACCGCCTCACGGAGAAGATCGCCGGTTGATAGCTTCGCCACATGACACTGCGCAGCGATACGATCTGCCTGAGTCCCCTTACCGACGCCTGGTGCGCCGAGAAACACCACCCGCATGAATCCCCTTTACCCGTTCCGCCCACGAAGGGGAGCCATACCCTTACCGAGAAACCCTTCGTAATTTCGCATGAGCATATGAGACTCAATCTGCTGAGCTGTATCGAGGCCCACACCGATCACAATCAGCAGCGAGGTGCCACCGAAGTAGAACGGCACATTCAGTTTGTAGATCAACAACTCGGGGATCACACAGACAATCGCGAGATAAATCGATCCGGCAAACGTGATTCTCGTCAGCACTTTATAGATATAGTCAGACGTCCTGGTGCCAGGGCGAATTCCAGGAATGAATCCACCGTACTTCTTCATGTTGTCTGCCATATCCACAGGGTTCAGGACCACTGCGGTGTAAAAGAAACAGAAAAACAAAATCAGGCCGACGTACATCAACGTATAGAGCAGCGAACCAGGCGCGAGCTGAGCTCCAATGGCCTTCACCCAAGGTGTTTCAAAAAACCCTGCAATCGTTGCAGGAAAGGCGATAATCGATGACGCAAAAATCGGCGGGATAACCCCGGCCGTGTTAATCTTCAAGGGGATATGTGTACTCTGGCCGCCGAACACTCGTCGTCCGATGACTCGTTTTGCATACTGCACCGGGACTTTCCGCCGCCCGCTTTCCAAAAACACGATGGCCGCCACCACCACGATCATCAGTACGCCGAGGGCGACCAATAAAATAATGCTCAGCTGCCCGATCGTATATAGGTTGAACGTCTGGGCCACGGCGGAGGGGAGCCGCGCGACGATCCCTGCAAAAATAATCAAGGAAATGCCGTTTCCGATCCCCCGCTCCGTAATTTGTTCACCGAGCCACATGAGGAATCCTGTGCCGGCCGTCAAGGTAATGACGGTCATCAGACGGAATCCCCATCCCCCGGTCATGACGAAGGCGCCGTTATTCATTTGTTCAAGACCGATGGCAATCCCAAAGCCTTGAATGATTGCAATGCCGATCGTCCCGAACCGGGTATACTGAATTATTTTCTTTCTACCTCGTTCTCCCTCCTTGGCCAACTTTGTGAGATGCGGGACAACGACCGTCAGCAACTGGAGAATAATCGAAGCGCTGATGTATGGCATAATACCCAGCGCTAAGATCGTCAACCGTGAGAGTGACCCGCCTGAAAAAATGTCCAAAAACCCGAGTAGCGCACCGCCTTCTTTTTGCAGAAACTCCGAGAGCGCTTCGCCGTTGATCCCCGGTGTAGGGATATGGGCCCCGATCCGATAGACCACCAGCATCCCTATGGTAAAGAGGATGCGGGTGCGCAGCTCAGGGATTTTGAGAATATTCTGAAAACTGGTCAGGAGTCTCTCAAACACCGGGAATGACCTCGACTCTCCCTCCAGCCGCTACAATCTTCGCCTCCGCCGACTTACTGAATTTGTGCGCTTGCACGACGATCGCCTTCTTGACATTTCCGTTTCCTAGAATCTTGATTGGCAGCGACTTGCGCTTGATCAAACCGACATCGACCAGCGCCTGCGGCGTGATGGTGCCGGAGAAGATGATGTCACCGAGGCTTTTCAGGTTGACAATCGAGTACTCCTTGCGAAAGACGTTCGTAAAGCCATGTTTGGGCACTCGACGGATCAGAGACATCTGACCCCCTTCAAACCCACCTGCCTGCCGACTCCGACCACCGGATCTGGCCAAGAGTCCCTTGTGGCCCTTTCCCGATGTTTTCCCATGGCCAGAGCCTGGCCCACGACCGATCCGCTTACGCCGCTTTCTAGAGCCCTTTGCAGGGCCGAGATCATGTAAATTCATTGTGAATACACTTCCAATAGATATCCAACCTTGCCGATCATCCCTCTGACTTGTGGAGTATCAGGACGAGTCACCGTCTGCCGAATCTTCCTCAACCCAAGACCACTCAACACTCGTCGATGCTTTTGGGGTGTGCCAATCGGGCTTCGCCGCAGGGTAATGACAAACCCCTTGGAAGTACCTTTAGTGGCCTTTGTTGCAGACATTAGGCGCTCACTCTGTTCTGTGCGTCGCCTGCTCCATTCCGACGCACGTTGAGAACATCTTCAGCGTTGCGGAGCTGGCAGAGTCCATTGAGGGTGGCACGAACCGTATTAAAGGGGTTTCCACGACCCAGGGTTTTCGCAATGACGTTATGGACGCCGGCCACCTCTACGACCGCTCGAACGGCACCTCCTGCGATAATCCCAGCCCCCTTCTGTGCCGGTTTCAGAAGAACATGCTCGGCACCGAACAACCCATGGACCTCGTGCGCAATCGTTCCAGAGGTGAGGGCAACATGCACCAGATTTTTCTTGGCCTGTTCAACCGCCTTCGAGATCGCGACAGGCACCTCGGCTGCCTTTCCTTTTCCAATGCCGACCCATCCCTGTCCATCTCCGACGACTACCAGCGCGCAGAAGTTAAATCGCTTTCCACCCTTGACGACTTTTGCGACGCGGTTGATAAAGACAACCTTGTCCTTCAGGCTTAGTTCATCTGGATTAACTCGCACGACCGTTTCTCCTCTTTGTTCTCCTTGCTTCCGCACCCGGAGCGAAGCAAGGGACGGCACTAAAACTGCAAACCGCCTTCACGCGATGCTTCCGCCAACGCTTTGACGCGTCCGTGGTATATCCGACCACCACGATCAAACACCACAGCCTGCACCTTGGCGGCCTTTGCCCGTTCTGCAAGCAACTTCCCAACGGCCTTTGCGCCATCGACACTGCCGGTGGATTTCAGTGCCGTGCGCAGAGACTTATCGAGAGAGGACGCAGCGGCCAACGTGATCCCTTTCTGGTCGTCAACAATCTGAGCGTAAATATGCGCCCGGCTGCGAAACACATTGAGGCGCGGGCGCTCGGCCGTACCAAAGACTCGCTTTCTCACCCGCTCCTTCCGCCTGGTGAGCTGACCTTCTTTATCCGCAGCATTCATAGCTCGTCCTATTTCCCCGTCTTTCCGGCTTTCTTACGTAACACCTCTCCGGCATAACGAACGCCTTTTTGCTTATATACATCAGGGGGTTTGATGGCTCGCAAGTTCGCTGCAAGCTGACCCACCATCCGCTTGTCCGCCCCCTTCACATTGATGAGCGTTTGCTTGTCTACCTTCACATCGATTCCAACAGGAATCGGATAGGTCACCGGATTGATATAGCCGACATTGAAGCTCATCGCCCGTCCCTGCACGGCAACCTTATAGCCGACCCCGGTGATTTCCAAGTTGCGTTCATAACCCTTCGTCACACCCTGAATCATGTTGCTCAGTTCAGCGCGAGTCAGCCCATGCATGGCACGAACTTGGCGATCCTCACTTGACCGGCTCACTACAAGCTGTCCTCCGGCAACTGAGACCCCGAGACCCGTGGACAAGGACCAATCGATCTTTCCGAGCGGGCCCTTTACGGACACGATAGACCCGTTGACTTTTACATCCACGCCTGCTGGAATCTGGATTGGTTTTTTCCCTATGCGTGACATCGATACCTCGCCCCTCTACCACACCGCCGCAATGGCAAACTGGTTCACCCTGACCGTCACCACACTGAACACAACACCTCTCCGCCCAGTCCGGCACGGCGCGATTCTTGATCCGTCATCACCCCTTTCGAGGTGGACAGAATCGCCACACCAATGCCGCTCTTGACTCGAGGAATGTCTTTAATTCCAACATATACCCGGCGACCCGGCTTGCTCACACGCTGCATACCGGTGACCATGGGTTGCCCTTCCGGCATGTACCGTAACGTCACTTTCAGTATCGGGTGCCCATCCTCGACATCCGCCTGAACAGCCTGGATATATCCTTCGTTTTGAAGGATACGAAGGATTTCGCGCTTGAGACGTGATGCCGGGACGTTCACGGCATCGTGACGCCGGCGAAGCCCGTTTTGCAATCGTACCAACAGGTCACTAATGGGATCTGTAACCATACCAACCCTTTCACCAACGTTCTTCGTGTTGCGAGATGTCGATCATCAACCCGGTGACAGAGGATACGGACAATCTACCAACTCGACTTCCGAACCCCCGGAATTTCACCCTTCAGGCTCAACGACCGAAAGCAAATTCTGCACATACGAAACCGGCGCAAGAACCCTCGTACACGCCCACAGATCTCACACCGATGGTAATCCCGAACTGGGAACTTCGCTTTGACAGCCGATTTATTTCTAAGCGCTAATCTCGACACCTGCAGCTCCTTCGCTTGCCATTAGGTTCGGAATGGCATTCCCAAATGCTTCAATAACGCCCGGCCCTCGTCATTGGTCCTGGCGGTTGTCACAATCGTGATATCCATCCCATGGATGGAAGCAACCTCATCATACTTTATCTCCGGGAAAATGAGCTGTTCTTTGAGCCCGAGCGTGTAATTGCCTCTCCCGTCGAACGACTTTGGCGACACACCTCTGAAGTCTCGAATCCGTGGCAACGACAAGGTCACGAGACGATCGAAAAACTCCCACATTCTGCGGCTACGCAACGTAACCTTGGTGCCGATCGGCATGCCTTGGCGCAGCTTGAAGGTGGCGATGGCTTTCCTTGCTTTCGTAATCAGCGGCTTCTGGCCTGTAATAAGGCCCAATTCTGTAGCGGCACTCTCCAGCAGCTTCACATTCTGAATGGCTTCTCCCATCCCCACATTCAAGACAATCCGTTCAAGCTTCGGAACCTGCATGATATTTTTGTAACCGAACTCCTTCATGAGCGCAGGCACAACCTTCTGCGCATATGCCTCGCGCATCCGAGGATTGAACTTGGACTCTTCGCTGCCCTCGTCTTTTGGTTGTGGGGCAGACGCCCCTTCCTTCTTCTTGGGTGATCGCCGCTCGGATGCCTTACCGGATTTTCCTGATTCGACCTTCGCCATCTGGCGTCCTCGCTCCTATTCGACTGAGTCGTTCGATTTTTTACTGAACCGGATCCGTCGGCCATCGTCGAGCGTACGCACACCTAGCCGAGTCGGCTTCTTTGTCACGGGACATAGATACAGCACATTCGAAATTGCCAGTGGGGCTTCGCGCTCGAGGATGCCACCTTGCTTCACCTTCTGATTCGGTTTGGTGTGGCGCTTGATCATGTTCAGCTTTTCGACCACAATCTTTCCCGCTGCGGGGTCAACAGACAGCACTTTCCCGGACTTGCCGCGATCCCGCCCGGCAATGACGACGACCATATCACCCTTGCGAATTCGGCTCTTCTTCAACGCCTGCTTATTCATCGACCCGTCTCCATCCTCGCTACAGCACTTCAGGCGCCAAGGAAATGATCTTCATGAACTTTTTCCACCGTAGCTCGCGTGCGATCGGCCCAAATATACGGGTTCCAACCGGGTCTCCATCCTTATTGATGAGGACGCAGGCATTCCGATCAAACTTGATATAGGAGCCATCTTCTCGGCGCACTTCTTTGGTCGTCCTCACGACCACCGCACGACTGACATCGCCCTTCTTGACCGTGGCCGCGGGAATGGCCTCCTTCACTGCTACGACAACGATATCGCCGAGTGAGGCGTACCGACGCCTGGTCCCGCCAAGCACATGGAAACACATGGCCTGCTTGGCACCGGAGTTATCTGCCACATCCATGTATGTATAGCTTTGAATCATCGTTCCGGTGTTTCCTCTAGCTTGCGCACAAACTGAATCTACTCATCCCGGCCCTTTTCCAGAACCTCGACAACCCGCATATGCTTATCTTTACTGATCGGCCTGGTCTCGACCATACGGACCCGGTCACCGACCTTGCAGGCATTATCCTCATCGTGAGCTTTGAATTTCGTCACACGTCGAAGCACCTTTCGATAGAGCGGGTGAATGACCGAACGCTCGATCTCTACGACCACCGTCTTATTCATTTTATTACTAACCACCTGCCCGACCCACTCACGCCGCGCATTTGCCGACTCTTCCATCCTTAAGCCCCCTTTGCCGTCTCAGAAACTGGTTCGGCTTGCACAAGTTCGCGCTGAATTGTCTTGACTCTGGCAATAGAGCGCTTCGTCTTTCGAACCTGCATGGGGTTTTCCAACCGTCCGGTTCCCAGCTGAAAACGAAGATTGAAAAGTTCCTGCGTGAGTTCCTGAGCCTTCCCCTCCAGCTCAGGTCCCGACAGTTGTCGCAATTCCTTCAAATCCATCGATGCAATCCCCTTATATCCTCACGAGCCGGGCTCGACCGGCATTACGCGTTAAACTCTCCCCGGATGACACACTTGGTGGCGATAGGCAATTTATGCGACGCTAAACGAAACGCCTCTTTTGCGACATCCGGCGTCACGCCGTCCATCTCATAGAGTATGCGGCCCGGCTTGACGACGGCGACCCAATACTCCGGATTGCCCTTCCCTTTACCCATTCGAGTCTCAGCCGGCTTCTTGGTAATCGGTTTATCAGGGAAAATTCTTGTCCACACCTGGCCACCGCGCTTCACACAGCGAGTGATTGCAATACGTGCTGCTTCAATCTGCCGACTGGTGATCCAGCCAGGCTCGAGGGCTTTGAGCCCAAACTCTCCGAGGGTAATCTGACTGCCTCGATAGGCCTTACCGGTCATACGCCCCTTCATCATTTTACGGAACTTGACTTTCTTCGGTGCTAACACGGTACCCTCTCCAATTACCCGAGTCTGCGATCAAATGCCGATTCTTTGTCCAAGGGCTGCAGCGGAAGAATTTCTCCCTTGTAGATCCAGGTCTTAATCCCGATCTGACCCATCGTCGTATGGGCTTCCGCAAAGCCGTAATCGATGTCAGCTCGAAGGGTATGAAGAGGCACACGCCCTTCGCGGTACCACTCTGAACGCGCGATTTCCGCTCCGCCTAGGCGGCCTCCGACCATAATTTTGATACCCTGAGCGCCAAGGCGGAGTGCAGACTGCACGCTCCGTTTCATAGCCCGCCGGAATGCCACTCGTTTTTCCAACTGGGTTGCGACATTTTCACAGACCAACTGTGCGTCCAATTCCGGCTTCTTGATTTCTTTCACCGTAATGTACACCTGACCGGAATAGCTCTTCTCCAGCTCCGCTTTGAGCTTATCGACCTCCGCGCCCTTACGGCCGATGATAATACCCGGGCGCGCAGTGTGAATGATCACACGTGTCTGGTCTCCAGAACGCTCGATTTCAACCTTGGCGACACCGGCATGAAACAGCCGCTGCTTCACCATCTTGCGAATTCGAATATCCTGATGGAGCAGCTTTGCGTAATCCTTGCTGGCATACCATCGAGAATTCCACGTCACGTTATATCCAAGCCGGTAGCCGATCGGATGTGTCTTATGGCCCATAAATTCTTGCGCCTCACTCAGTATAGATAATGAGTTCGTTTGGTTGCTGATACCGCTTACGTCTTTTCTTTCCTACGTGCAGCCGACACAACGACTGTTATGTGGCTCATGCGCTTGTGAATCGCATTCGCGCGCCCCTGCGATCGAGACCGAAAGCGTTTCAATGTCGGCCCGCAATTTACGAATGCCCGCGACACGACCATCGACTCACTGTCACCCAGCTCCTTTTGCTCCGCGTTGGCCACGGCGGACCGCAAAATCTTTTCGACCACCTTCGACGCCTGGCGTGGCAAATTCCTCAGCAGTGCCAAGGCCATTGGAACTTGCTGCCCACGGATCAAATCGACCACCGGGCGGGCTTTCCTCGGAGAGATTCGTACGAACCTTAGAACTGCTTGTGCTTCAGCCATAACCGTCACATCCAATCGAGTGTGGCAAGAACATACCCCAGCCCTTACTTGAGGGCGACTGCCTTTTCTGTCCTGGCATGCCCATGTCCCTTAAAGAACCTGGTTGGAGCAAACTCTCCCAGCTTGTGTCCAACCATGTTTTCCGTCACGAAGACAGGAATAAACTTCTTACCATTATGGACCGCGAACGTGTGTCCGATCATATCTGGAACCACAGTAGACCGCCGCGACCAGGTCTTAATAATCTTTCGATCTTTGTTTTGATTCATCCGCTCCACTTTCTGGATCAGATGGTCGTCGACGAATGCGCCTTTACTGACTGACCTCGGCATCGCGTACTCCTACTTGCGGCGGGCAATAATGAACTTGTCTGTTGCCTTGTTGGTCCGGGTCTTGTAACCCTTGGTGGGAAGACCCCACGGAGAGACTGGGTGGGGATTTCCTTGCCCAGACTTTCCTTCCCCACCTCCATGCGGATGGTCGACCGGATTCATCACGACACCCCGGACATTCGGGCGTCGACCCAGCCATCGATTCCGGCCTGCTTTCCCGACATTGATATTCTCGTGATCCGTATTCCCAACTTGCCCGACGGTTGCCATGCAGGTCGAAAGAATTCTCCGCATTTCACCGGAGCGGAGTCTTATCTGAACGTATTCACCATCACGCCCCATGACCTGGGCAGCGCCACCCGCACTACGAATCAGCTGTCCACCTTTTCCCGATTTCAACTCAATATTGTGAATGGTGGTGCCCAAGGGCATGCTGGAGAGCGGTAACGCATTTCCAATACGCACTTCTGAACCAGCACCCGATTGCACCACATCCCCGACTTGTAAGCCGACAGGGGCCAGGATATAGCGTTTCTCTCCATCTTTATAATGCACCAAGGCGATCCTGGCTGACCGATTGGGATCGTACTCAAGCGCGGCAATGGTCCCTGGAATCCCGGTCTTATCACGTCGAAAATCAATTTTCCGATAGAGACGTTTATGTCCACCCCCGCGAAAACGTACGGTCGTCCTGCCATCGTTGTTCCTCGCGCCGGTACTGCGCCGAAACGAGGTAAGCGATTTCTCTGGCCGCTTCTTCGATAGATCCTCGGTCGTGACCGCAGTCATCCCGCGACGGCCCGGTGTCCTTGGCTTATACGCTCTAATTCCCATTTTTCAGTCGCCCTTCCAGCACGCTCAGACCGATTCGACGGAATGTCTCGCTACGCACTCTCGTAGAGCTCCAACTTCTCGCCTTGCTTGAGCTTGACAAAAGCCTTTTTCCAATCTGACCGCTTACCAGAGAAACGCCCCAGTCGCTTCACCTTGCCGCGGACATTCATCACATTCACTCGCTCGACCTTCACCTTCAACAACGATTCGACCGCTTGCTTAATCTGGACACGATTCGCATTCGGGTGAACGAGAAAACCCACCGTGTTCTGACTTTCCCGCATAGCCGTGATCTTTTCCGTTAGCAACGGCTGCGACAGAATGCCATGGAGAGCCGATTTCATGCCCAGACCTCCTTCACCCTTGGCAACTCGCGCTCAAGAATCAGAATCGATGAAGCCCGAACAATATCATAGACATTCAACCCTTCAGGCCCCACCACAGAGACATTCGGGAGATTGCCTGCGGCCTGAGCCAGTCCAGCATGCCCCGCACCGGCCACAATCAAAGCAAAGGACCCGACGCCCAAATTCGTCAGCGCCTGGGCCAACAATTTTGTCTTTGACTGACCCAACGAGAGATTCGACACGATCACAACTTGCCCGTCAGCCAACTTCGCCGACAGCGCGCATTGAAGCGCCGCACGATACTTCTTTTTCGGCATGCTGAAGGAATAATCTCGCGGCTTCGGCCCAAACACCGATCCACCATGACGCCATACAGGAGAGCGGACCGACCCTGCCCGAGCCCGCCCCGTGTGTTTTTGCTTCCAGGGCTTTTTCCCGGATCCAGCCACCTCTCCACGCCGCAATGTGGATGCTGTCCCCTGACGCTCGCAGGCGCGCTGCATCACTACCGCTTCATGGACTAGGGCGCTATGCGGCTTACAGCCGAATACTTCCTCTGGAAGATCCACAGACCCGACCTTCTGCCTCTTCAAATCAACGACATCAACCGTGGGCATGCCCTACCCCTTCTTCGACTTTCTTACCACGATCAGCCCATTTGCCGCGCCAGGGATTGCCCCACGAACGAATAACAAGTTTTCATCGGGCCTGGACTCAATCACTTTCAGTCTCTGGGCCGTAACCCGCTTCGCTCCCATATGTCCGGGCAAGGTCTTCCCCTTCCAGACTCGAGACGGATATGAACTGGCACCCATCGAGCCGGGATGACGGTGGAACATGGACCCGTGAGATTCGGGACCGCCGCCATAATGGTGCCGTTTCACCACTCCCTGGTATCCTTTTCCCTTCGAAATACCAGTGATATCCACCCAGTCGCCCTTTTTAAAGATATCGACTTTGACGGATTGCCCCACTGCGACGTCGCCAATTTTTTGAAATTCTCGGAGCACGCGAGCGGCCGGCACCTCAGCCTTCTTGAGGTGGCCCAGTTCGGCTTTGGGCAACTTGTGCTCTTTCACTTCACCGAAAGACAGCTGGACCGATTCATACCCATCGCGCTCTTTTGTCTTGATCATCACCACACGACAGGGGCCAGCTTCGATGACTGTCACAGGCGTAAACCGCGTCTCGTCAAACATCTGGGTCATTCCCAGCTTTTTACCCAACAACCCGTTCGTCATCTCAACCCCTCACCTCTTCCCCCTCACGCTCCTATAACTTAATTTCCACGTCCACGCCGGCGGCCAAATTCAACTTCATCAGGGAATCCATCGTTTCAGGCGTTGCATCCATGATGTCCATCAAACGCTTGTGCGTTCTGATCTCGAACTGCTCGCGAGCCTTTTTATCCGCATGTGTCGCGCTCTGCACCGTGAACTTTTCAATGCGCGTAGGAAGGGGAATCGGCCCTACAATTTTTGCCCCGCTCCGGCGGACGGTTTCAACGATTTCCGGCTGCGCTCCGGGGCGAACGGGTCGTTTGCGCCGCTGGCGCTGCGCCGCAACTACGAGGCCGCGCTGGAAGAGTTCATGGCGCTCGACACGATCGACGTGAAGCAGTCGCGCGCGGTGAAGAAGAACATCGCGGCGGCGTCGGGCGGCATCGTCCACCGCGCCGGGCCGATCCTGGAGGATGCGGCCCCGATCG
>Ga0207708_10000206_pt1 | contig 46672 bp, 48 predicted proteins | sample KBSK5101metaG_FD_184340 | JGI IMG/M metagenome (GOLD analysis project Ga0207708, IMG submission 184340) | Corn, switchgrass and miscanthus rhizosphere microbial communities from Kellogg Biological Station, Michigan, USA - KBS K5-10-1 metaG... | ecosystem: Host-associated > Plants > Roots >... | reverse complement strand
GGCGCCGGTCTCGCTCGAGAAGCCGGTCGGCGACGAGGAGGAGTCGGAGTTCGGCCAGTTCATCGCCGACGAGCGCGCCGAGTCGCCGTACGAGCGCGCGGCCGAGATCCTCACCAAGGAGGCGCTGCGCGAGGCGCTCGAGAACCTCTCCTACCGCGAGCGCCGCGTGCTCGAGCTCCGCTACGGGCTCGGGGGCGAGCACCCGCGCACGCTGGACGAGGTCGGGCGCACGTTCAACGTCACGCGCGAGCGCATCCGCCAGATCGAGAACCAGTCGCTCAAGAAGCTCCAGTCGCTCGCCGAAGCGCAGAAGCTGCGCGACGTCGCCTAGTGACCTGAGTCGTCAGTTCGCGGGCACCTTCCCGGCGTCTGGACGCGACTGACGCCACCCAGGGAAATCGCCGATGCTCTGCATCGACTCATCCCCTGTGCGTCGCCATTCACGCCCAGCCCCTCGGGAAGCTGAGCCCGAACCTCCGACTCGGGTCACTAGCCATCACTTCGGCGTGACGTAATTCGGGGGTTGCGTAGGCCTTGACGTGGTGAGCGCGCGGCGCGAAGGTCGGTGCCGACGCGAAAACGCACGAACGGGAAAGGACCTCAGCCTCTTGCAGACCACGCTCGCGCAGTTCAACGAGACACAGTCCCAGGACGCCTTCGCCCTGCAGAACTCGAAGCTGCTGAAGGTGTCGCTCAACCAGATCGCGATCCAGTCCAAGGTCGGCGCGATGGTCGCCTACCAGGGCGAGGTCGACTTCGAGCACGCCGGGTCGGGCGGGATGAGCCGCTTCATCAAGAAGGCGGTCACCGGCGAGGGGCAGTCGCTCATGAAGGTCACCGGCCAGGGTGAGGTCTTCCTCGCCGACCGGGCCCAGGACATCCACCTGATCTACCTCGAGAACGACAAGATCACGGTCAACGGCCCGAACGTGCTCGCGTTCGACGCGGGCATCGACTGGGACATCGAGCGCGTGCAGGGCATGAGCGGGATGACCGGCGGCGGCCTCTACAACACCGCGCTGCAGGGCACCGGCTGGGTGGCCATCCTCTCGGACGGACCGCCCGTGCTGCTCAACGTCGCGCAGGCGCCGACCTTCGCCGACCCGCAGGCGGCGATCACCTGGTCGTCGGGCGTGACCACCTCGGTCAAGGCCAACGTGAAGATGAAGGACCTGATCGGCAAGGGCTCGGGCGAGCAGTTCCAGATGGCGTTCGGCGGCCAGGGCTGGGTGCTGGTGCAGCCGTCCGAGGGCCAGATCAAGGCGGTGTCGTCCGGCAGCAGCAGCAGCGGCTCCGGCGGACTGCTCGGCAGCGTCATGGGAAGCTAGCGCTACTTCATTTCCTGAAGTTTCGCGGTACCATCGGGGGAGGTTTCATGGCCTCCTCCGATGACACCTGTCCCGTCTGCCGCACCGCCGACGTCATCTGCGGCAAGTGGACGCTCCTCGTGATCCGCGACCTCTCCGAGGGGCGGTCGCGCTTCTGCGAGCTCGAGCGCTCGCTGCGCGGGATCAGTCCGCGCACGCTGTCGCTGCGCCTGCGCGCACTCGAGGAGGAAGGGATCGTCGAGCGCACCACGTTCGCCGAGGTGCCGCCGCGCGTCGAGTACGCGCTGACCGAGAAGGGCCTCGCGCTCATTCCGATCATCGACTCGATGCGCGAGTACGGCCGCGACTGGCTCGCCGCCGAGTGCGCGGCCGAGCCCGCGGTCGCCGTCGCTTAACGGCATTCATACCGCCGCACCGTTAAACAGTGCGGAATGCGATACGGCAAGCTCGCCGCGCTCGCGCTGGGCGCGACCGCGGCCCTCGGTCTCGCCGCCTGCGGCAGCACGCACGGCAAGACCGACACCATCACCCTCACCGAGCCGGGCGGCAACGTCGGCACCTTCGGCCCCATCGGCAGGCCCACGCAGAGCGGCATCCCGACCGGGAGCGGCTTCGCCTTCGCGACGCCGCTCGTGGGGTCGAACCACAAGACGCAGGGCACGCTGCGGGCCATGTGCATCGCCACGGCCCCGTCACGGGGCAACGGACTGAACGGGACGTGCACAGGCACGGCGACGGTGCCCGGCGGCTCGCTCGCGCTCAACGTCGGCGGCAACGTGCAGGGCACCATCACCGGCGCGATCGTCGGCGGGACGGGCGAGTACGCCGGCGGCACGGGCACGTTCACGTCTACGCAGACCGGCGGCGACAACGGCCCGATGACCGACGTGTACAAGGTCACATTGCCCTAGCGCGGGCGCAAGGAGTCCTGCAGCCAAGAGGAAGGCGGTCGCGCACGCGGAACGTCCGCGCATGCGCAACCGCCTCCTCTACACCACGCTTCGGGACTTCACCGAGCAGGCCGGTTACCAGCTCGCCGCCGATGCGGCCGAGGGGGCCGAGGTGCCCTTCGAGCTCGTCGAGTCGCGCGGGAGCCGGTCCTCCCTGTACGCGTACAAGCCGCTCACCGAAGAGTTCATCCGCACGCGCCTGGACGTCCTCGTGCGCCTACCCGGCTACGGCCCCGCCGTGCGCGCGCTCGAGGTGCTCGACGGCGTCGTCGCGTACCTCGCCGTGCGCGGCGAGGAGCACCCGCCCACGTCCTCGCACCAGCGCGCCGACGCCGCCCTGCGCTGCTTCCTGTCCGTGGTCTTCGAGGAGACCACGGACTTCGAGCTCTCGCCCGGACGCTTCGAGCGCGCCTACGCCGAGCTCGAGACCGCCCTCTACGAGGGGCGCCAGGTCGTCACCGTGCTCGTGCCGCTCGAGGGGCTCGCGCTGGTCAGCGACGAGGTGCCGATCGGCGACGGGCTCACGCTGGCCCGCAGCGACGCCATCGTCGACCCGCCCGACGACCTGACGTCAGAGGGCGACGACGCCGTGGCCGTGCTGACGATCGAGCGCGAGCACCGCGACATGCCCCCGCCCGCGGCCGCGCACAAGCGCGTGCGCGTGCTCCTTACGGCGCTGCGGTTGTTCGACCACGGCGCCTTCGGCGTCGCCGGCGGCGTCTGGGTCCGGCGCGACGCAGGCCGCTGGCGCATGCACGCGCTGTCGCTCGCGCCGGCGCCGCCGTCGGACGAGACGCTGGTGCTCGAGCCCGACGTCGAGGACGAGCTGCGGGCGTTCGTGAACCTGATCCCCCGCCGCCTGCCGCGCCGCGGCACCGTGGCCTGGGCGCTGCGCCGCTTCGAGCTCGGGTGCGAGCGCCGCAGGCGCCTGGAGGCGCTCAGCGATTACCTGCTCGCCGCCCGCGCGCTGCTCGAGCCCGAGGGCGCCTCGTCGGGCCGGCTCGCCGGCCGCCTGGCCGTGATCTGCGCTCTGCCCGACCACCGCGCCGAGATGGCCGAGCGGGTCGCGCACGCGATCTCGCTCGAGCGCGCGGTCATCGCCGGCCTCGACCCGGCCGTGCCCGAGCCCGGGCTGCTCGTCGACGAGCTCGCCGGCCACCTGCGGGCGCTGCTGCGCGACGTGGTCTGCGGTCATCTCGAGGAGGACCTCGTCGCGGTCGCCGAGGGCCTGCTCAACCCGGAGCCCGAGCCCGAGCCCGAACCCGAGCCCGAGCCCGAACCCGCGCTCGAGCCGGAGCCGGAGGTCGACCACGAGCTCGAGCCCGAGCCGGAGCCCGACGACGCGGCCGTCTCCCGCGACACCGGCCAGCTGGCGGTCTTCTCCTAGGCGACGACCTCGTCGAGCAGCTTGCGGCGCTGCGCCTCGGTCGCGAACAGGTAGCGGTCGAGGCGCGCGAGGCCCTCGATGTCATGCACGTCCTCGTCGAGGTAGGGGACGAGCAGGAGGCGGTCGTCGCGCAGCTGCTCGCCGAGGCGCTCGATGTTGTGGGCGTCGCGGCGGGCGAGCACGTGGTAGTCGCGGAAGTTGTCGGCGACGCGGCCGGCGAGCTTGTCCCCCAGCTCGGCCGCGAGCTCGTCGCTGACGTCGCCGACCTCGGCATTGCCGAGCAGGTCGTGGTGGACCCGGTTGACCACGACGCCGCCGAAGGGCATGCGCGCCGCCTTGAGCTTGCGCCAGAAGAAGATCGCCTCGTCGACCGGCTCGCGCTCCGGCGACGTGATGAGCAGGAACACCGTGCCGCGGTCGGCCAGCAGCTTGTTGACCGCCTGCGCGCGCTCCTTGAAGCCGTCGATCATCCCCGAGAGCGAGCGGAAGAAGACCGCGAGGTCCTCGAGCAGGTCGATCCCGGTCACCCGCTTGAGCACGCCGAACACCATCCCGGTCCCGCGGCCCATCACCCGCGCGGCCAGGCCGGTCGGGCGCAGGAACACCTGCAGGGCGCGGCCCTCGAAGAACTGGGTGAGCCGGTCGGGTGCGTCGAGGAAGTCGAGCGCGTTGCGCGACGGCGGCGTGTCGAGCACGATCAGGTCGAAGTCGTGGTCGCGGTCGAGCTCGTAGAGCTTGGCCATCGCGGTGAACTCCTGCGAGCCCGCCACCGCGTTGGACAGCTCCTGGTAGATGCGGTTGTCGAGCACGTCGTCGCGCGCCTTCTCGTTGGGCGCCAAGCGGTCGATGAGGTCGTCGAAGGTGCGTTTGGGGTCGAGCATCATCGCCCACAGCTCGCCCTCCATCTCCACCCCTGCGGGCGCGAAGAGGTCGGGGTCGACCAACGCCGGCTCGTTGCCGAGCTCCTCCAGCCCGAGCGAGTTGGCCAGCCGCTTGGCCGGGTCGATGGTGACCACCGCGACCTTGCGCCCGGCCGCGGCGGCACCCATGGCGATGGCGGCCGACGTCGTGGTCTTGCCCACCCCGCCGGAGCCGCCGCAGATGACGATGCGCTTGCCGGCGATGACGTCGGCGACGTTCACAGCACGGACCCCAGCTGGTGGGAGAGCGCGTCGAGGCGGTCGCGGTCGAGCTCCGGCGCGAACAAGAAGGGCAGCCGCACCGGTGCCTCGCCGAACGCGTCGCGCAGGCGCCGCAGCTGCGGGCGCTGCTCGCTGGCGCGCACCTGCTCGGACAGCGCCGCCCGCAGGGCCGAGCGGGCCAGCGGGCCGTGGCCGTTGGCCTGGGCCTCGCGCAGCGCCTCGACGTCGCGGGCGCTGAAGCGCTGCGGGTAGCAGCCGTTGGCGATGATGCGGTCGATGCCCAGCCCGGCGTCGGCCAGCTCGTCGCGCAGGAGCAGGGTCTCGTTGACCGGCATCTCCTGGGGGAGCGCCACCGCGATGACGCCGGTGAGCCGGCGGTCGGAGACGAAGCTGTGGATCGTGCGGCCCTGGTGGGCGATCGGGCCCACGCGGGCGATGTCGGCGAACTGCTTGGGCGTGCGGATCATGGCCATTCCGTGTCCGGTGGCGGGCGCGTCGACGACGACCAGGTCGTACCGGCTGGCGTTGCGCGAGCGCCGCTCGAGCTGGGCAAGCTCCCAGATCTTCCCGATGGTGACGAGCTCGGCCAGCCCGGGCGCCGCCGCCGCGAAGTACTGGAACATGCGCGTGGAGGCCAGGAGCTCGCCCATCGCGCGCGGGCGCACCTGCAGCGACAGGTACTCGGTGGTGGCGTGCTCGGGGTCGACGGTCACCGCGTACAGGCGCTCGGCGATCTCACGCTCGTCCAGAACGGCGCCCTGATCGGAGCCGAACGCGCCGGCCAGGCGGTGCTGGCCGGAGACCTCGACGACGATCGTGCGCCGTCCGCGCCGCGCCGCCGCAAGCCCGAGCGCCGCGGCGACCGTCGATCGCCCCACACCGCCCTTGCCCATGACGAACAGCAGCCGCTTGTCGAGCAGGTTGCTCATTCGCGGGCGCCTATTCTGGCGGGCCGTGAAGGCGACCCCCGTCAGCGACAACCTCATCCAGCTCAATCGGCTCGGCGTCGTCAACGCGTTCCTGGTGCGCGAGGACGATGGGTTCACGCTCGTGGACACCACGCTGAGCGGCAACGCGGGGGCGATCGTCGAGGCCGCGGGCGCGGCCGGGCTGCCGATCGTGCGCATCGCGCTGACGCACGCCCACGGCGACCACATCGGCTCGCTCGACGCCCTGAACGCCGAGCTGCCCGACGCCCACGTGATCCTGGGGGCGCGCGAGTTCCGGCTCGTCGAACAGGAGCGGCGGCTCGATCCCGACGAGCCCGAGGCCAAGGTGCGCGGCAGTTGGCCGGCGTTCGAGACGCCACCGTCGCGGACGGTGGTCGAGGATGACCGCGTGGGCTCGCTGCGCGTGCTCTTCACTCCCGGCCACACGCCCGGCCACATCTCCTTCCTGGACGAGCGCGACCGGACGGTGATCGCCGGCGACGCCCTCTCGACCCTCGGCGGCGTCGCGGTCGCGGGCAAGTTGCGCCCGCTGTTCCCGCTGGTGGCCATGGCGACCTGGCACCGCCCGACCGCGGTGCAGAGCGCGCGCAAGCTCCGCGCGCTGGACCCGCAACGCGTGGTCGTGGGCCACGGCAAGCCGCTGGACGACCCCGGAGCGGCCATCGACCGAGCGGTCCAGGCGGCCGCCTAAGTGCGGAAAAAGCGCTGATTGACATGAGGGGGTCCGGGCGGGGACACTCGCCTGGCACGGATGCGCTCCGTCGTCGTCCTGTTCCTCGTTCTCGCGGCGCTCGCGCTGCCCGCCGGCGCGGGTGCGGTGACGTTCGGGGCCGACCTGAACGAGCCGGCCGGCCCGGCCGGCGCCTGCGGGACGCCGTGCTTCGTCTTCGCGTCGTCGACCACCACCGGGTACTACGCGCCGGTCGGCGGCATCGTGAACACGGTCCGGATCAGGACGGATGACGTGCCCCAGGGCGACGGGCGGGTGCAGATCGTCGTGATGCGGTCCTACTTCCAGAACAACCCCAACAGCCCGGGCAAGCCGAACTTCTTTTGCTGCTTCGTGCAGGAGTACGGGCCGACGGTCACCCTCCAGCGCAACACCGTCAACACGTTCACCGGACTGAACATCGGCATGGTCGAGCAGCCCACGCCGCGGCCCGATGACTTCAACACCCTGGCGACCGGCGACTTCCTGGGGCTGAACCTGAGCGGGACGGTGCCGGGGCCGCTGGGCCAGGACCCCGGTGGCTTCGTCGACATCGACGACCCCGCGACCGAGCCCGCCCCCGGGACCAATCCGCACGGCGGCTTCCGCACCCGGCTCGCCGGCGTGAACATCCGCATGAACGCCGACGTCGACCAAGCGAGTGGCGGTGGCGGTGGAGGCGGCGGCGGTGGGGGAGGCGGCGGTGGCGGCAACACCCCCGCGGTCGCGCCGGGGCCACCGCCCCCGGTCGTGGTCGCGCCCGTCCTGCCGCCGGCCAACCCGCTCACGATCGGCGGCGGCAACCTGCTCGGCACGACGGCGTCGCTCCCGATCACGTGCGCGCTCGACACGACGTGCGCCGGCCTCGTACAGCTGCTCAACCAGGCCGCGGGCGCGAAGGCGAAGAAGCCGACGAACTACGGCAGCGCCCGCTTCTCGATCCCGGCGCACCAGACCGCGAACGTGAGGGTGCGGCTCAACGCCGCGGGCAAGAAGCTGGTCAAGCGGCGCAGGTCCGTGCGGCTCGTCGCCAAGACGACTGTCGGCGGTCAGATCACCACCACGCCGGTGACGCTCAAACGCGCCGCGACGCCGAAGCGGCACCGCAGACGATAACCCCGGCACGGCGTCCGTCCGGAGCGGGCGGCATTGTCCCGCGCGCGAGGGAAGGAATCGCCGTGGGGGTTACGAATACCGCCGCGTACCGGTTTCCCCGAGCGGATCGGAGCCACCTCCCCACATGGCCAAGGTCATCGCCTTCGCAAATCAGAAGGGCGGCGTCGCCAAGACGACGACGACCCTGAACCTGGCCGTCGCCTTCGCCGAGCAGGGCAACCGCGTCCTCTGCGTCGACATGGACCCACAGGGCAACCTCACCATGTCGCAGGGCATCGACCCGGACGGCCTCAAGATGTCCATGTACGACGTGCTGGTCCACGACACCTCGATACGCGAGGTCATCCGCAAGCGCGAGATCGACATCGCGTGCGCGTCGATCGACCTCGCCGGCGCCGAGATCGCGATGTCCACGAAGATCGGTCGCGAGCGCTCGCTGGAGAAGGCGCTGCGCGCGATCGACGACGACTACGACTACGTGTTCATCGACACGCCGCCCAGCCTCGGGCTGCTCACGATCAACGCGCTGACGGCGGCCGACAAGGTGATCGTCCCCGTCCAATGCGAGTATCTGTCGATGCGCGGGCTCATCCAGCTCCAGAACACACTGGCCATGATCCGCGAGAACCTCAATCCCGACGTGGAGATCGAGGGCATCCTGCCGACCCTCGTGGACTCGCGCACGATCCACGCGAAGGAAGCCATCGAGATCCTCGAGGAGAACTTCGGCGATCGTGTCTTCGCTTCGCGCATCAAGAAGACGGTGCGGTTCGCCGAGGCTCCCGTGAAGGGGATGTCGGTGCTGAAGTACGATCCGGACGGCACGGCGGCCCACGCCTACCGTCAGCTTGCGAAGGAGGTCCTCGAGAGTGGCAAGCGGTAAGCGAGCAAGTATGCGCGAGGGGCCTCTGGCCGCCCTCTTCCGCAGCACTGAACAGCAGTCGGAGGAGGAAGCGACCAAGGCCCGGAAGCCCGCGTCCGCCGCCGCTCCCACCTCTCCGCAGCCGGAGGCCCCGGACACCGACGAGGTGCCGATCCCCTCCCCGCAGGAGCGGCTGCGCCACGCGTTCTCCGCGGACATCCCGGAGAACGTCATGTCGCCCTCCACGCCCGCGGCCCGCGAGCGCCCGCGGCCTGAGTCGCAGGCCGCGCCCGCCGAGGCGCCCGAGGGCACCGGTGCGCCCGTGCTGCGCGTCGTCGGCGTCGGCGGCGCCGGCGTCAACGCCATCAACCGCATGATCGAGGCCGAGGTCGAGGGCGTCGAGTTTCTCGCCATCAACACCGACCAGCAGTCGCTGCAGGGCTCGTCGGCCAACATCAACGTGCAGATCGGCGCGAGCGTCACCCGGGGCCTGGGCTCCGGGGCCGACCCCGAGCTCGGCCGGGCCTCGGCGATGGAGGACTACGACAAGGTCAAGTCCCTGCTCAAGGGCTCGGACATGGTGTTCATCACCGCCGGCTCCGGCGGCGGCACCGGCACGGGGGCGGCTCCGATCGTGGCGCGCATCGCGCGCGAGCTCGGCGCCCTGACCGTCGGCATCGTCACCAAGCCGTTCGGCTTCGAGGGCTCGCGCCGGGCGGCCCAGGCCGACGAGGGCATCAAGGACCTTGCCCAGGACGTGGACACGCTCATCGTCGTGCCCAACAACCGGCTCCTGACCGTCCTCGACAAGCAGACCTCGATGGTCGATGCCTTCCGCGTCGCCGACGACGTGCTGCGCCAGGGCGTCCAGGGGATCTCCGACCTGGTCACGCTGCCGGGGCTGATCAACCTCGACTTCGCCGACGTGCGCACGATCATGTCGGAGGCCGGCAACGCGCTGCTCGGCATCGGCATGGGCACGGGCGAGCGCCGCGCCGTGGAGGCGGCCGAGAAGGCTGTCGCCTCGCCGCTGCTCGAGACGAGCATGGACGGCGCGCGGTCGATCCTGCTCTCGATCACGGGCGGCCGCGACCTCTCGCTGTGGGAGGTCAACGAAGCGGCCCGGGCCGTGTCCGAGGCGGCTCACCCCGAGGCCAACATCATCTTCGGCGCGATGGTCGACGACAAGCTCGAGGACCAGGTGTGGGTGACGGTGGTGGCCACCGGCTACGCCGACGGCATCACGCCACGCCGCCGCAGCGACGAGCCGGGCGCCACGCGAGGGCTCGAGGAGCCGCGCGGCGAGCCGCGCATCAGCCGGCGCGAGCGGCCGACGCGCGCGAGCCGCAACCTCGCCGATCTCGACGTGCCGGAATTCATTCCTCGGGGGTAGTCGCCGCAGGACACCCGCTGACCGCGCAGGCCGGCGCAGACGTCCTGCGCGCGGGCGGCAACGCCGTCGACGCCGCCCTGGCGGCGCTCCTGACCTCGTTCGTCGCCGAGCCGCTCCTGACCGGCCTCGGCGCCGGCGGCTACATGCTCGTCGCCGACCGCGTGGGCGAGCGGGTCGTGCTCGACTTCTCGGTCGAGGCCTCCGGCCGGGGCGCCGCCCCCGGGCGCCGGGCCGAGCTCGTGGCCATCGACGTCTCCTTCGGCGACGCCGACCAGGTCTTCAACATCGGCCCCGCCTCGGTGGGGTGCTACGGCATGCCGGCCGGCATCTGGGAGGCCTCCCGCGCGCACGGCTCGCTGCCGCTCAGCGACTTGACCGGCCCGGCCGCGCGCCTCGCCCGCGAGGGCGTGCCGCTCAACCCCGAGCAGGCCTACGTGGTCGAGATCCTCGCCGGCATCGTGACCGCCGAGCCCGAGTGCGCGGCCGTCTACGCGCCCGAGGGCCGCGTGCTCGGCCTCGGCGACCCGGTGCGCCAGCCCGAGCTGGCCACGACGCTCGAGCGCCTGGGGGCCGAGGGGCCGCGCCCGTTCTACCGCGGTGACATCGCGCGGGCGATCGCCGACTGGCTGTCCGAGCGCGGCGGGCTGCTCACGCCCGAGGACCTCGAGGCCTACCGCGTGGTCAACCGCCGCCCGATCGTGCTGCCCTATCGCGGCCGCGACGTCCTGCTCAACCCGCCGCCGTCGGCGGGCGGCACGCTGATCGCGTTCGCGCTCGAGCTGCTCGAGCGCGACGGCCACTTTGCGCCCACCACCGAGCGACTGGTCGAGGTCATGGAGGCGGCGCAGGCGCACCGCACGCCCGAGTTCCTCGCCACGCTGGGGGAGCGGAGCTCGCTCGGGTCGACCACGCACATCTCGGTGCTCGACGCCGACGGCCGGGCCTGTGCCGTGACCACGTCCAACGGCGAGGGCGCCGGGATCATCGTCCCCGGCACCGGGATTCACCTCAACAACATGCTCGGCGAGCAGGATCTGAACCCGTTGGGCTTCCACAAGCACCCACCGGGGCGGCGGCTGCCGAGCATGATGTCCCCGACCGTCGTGCTGCGCGACGGCCGCCCGGAGCTGGTGCTCGGCAGCGGGGGCTCCAACCGGATCCGGTCCGCCATCCTGCAGACCGTGATCAACGTGGTCGACCGCGGGATGGACGTCGCCGACGCCGTGCGCTCCCCCCGCGCGCACTTCGAGGACGACATCGTCTACGTCGAGCCCGGCCTCGACGTGCACACGCTGGAGGCCGCCGGCCGCACGCTGGCCCGTTTCCGCGAGCTCAACCTGTTCTTCGGCGGCGTCAACGCGGTGACCGCCGACCCGCTGGCCGGCGTCGGCGATCCGCGCCGCGGTGGCGCTGCCGCCACGGCATGAGGTGGGCCGCGGTCGCGGCCGCCTGCGCCGCCCTGGTCGTGTTCGCGGGTTGCGGCGGCCCGGCCGACGACATCTTCGCGGTGCAGCGCAGCGGCACGATCCCCGACGCGAAGCTGCGCCTGATCGTCGCCGACGACGGCACCGTGACCTGCAACGGCGGCCCGTCGCGCGACATGGGCGACCCGCGCCTGCTCACCGCCCGCTCGCTCGGGACCGAGCTGAACAGCACCGCGTCCAAGGGCGACGTGCACCTGCCGCCGGGCCGGGCCAGCATCCTCGCCTACGAGGTCCTGCTGCCTCAGGGCACGCTCACCTACGAGGACAGCTCGCCGCGGCAGACCAAGGCCATGGCGCAGCTCCAGGGCTTCGTCCGCGACGTTGCCATCCACGTCTGCCGCCTGCCGCGCTAGCCCATTCTCGGCGCCGCTCTATGGCCTAGCCGAAGCGGACCTTGCCGTTCGAGCGCGCGCGGTCCTGCGCGCGCTCGACGAAGTCCAGCCGCTTGGCCGCGGCGCGGAACAGCCGCGTGATCAGGCGCAGCCGGGCGTTCTCGGAGCGCAGGTCGAGCAGGCCCTGCTTGGCCTCGAGCCCGAACTCGACCGTCGCCGCCATCTCGTAGGCGCCCATCTCGGCCAGCTCGGCCTCCTCGGGGCGACGGTCGGTGGCGCGCTCGACGAGCTCCGCGTAGGCGCCGCGCGCGTCCTGCACCGCCGAGGCGTCGGCGTCCTCGTTGCGGTCGGGCAGGAACTCCACCTCGCCCGCGGGGTAGGCCAGGTGCTCCTGGCGCTCGACCACCCGGAACGGCCGGGTGCCGCGGGTGACGATGTTCATGCGGCCGTCCTCGAGCTTCTCGAGCACCTCGGTGATCTCGCAGGCGCAGCCGATCGGGCGCAGGCCCTCGTCCGAGAGCCAGACGATCCCGAACTCGCGCCCCGACTCGAGGCACTCGGCGACCATCGCCTTGTAGCGGTCCTCGAAGATGTGGAGGGGGACCAGCTCGCTCGGGAGAGCGACGATGCCCAGGGGGAAGAGCGGGAACTCCCGCGCGTGCTCGCCGGTAGCCATCGGCGACGCAGTGTAGGAGCGCTCCCCGCACGGGTAAGACGGTCTCCGTGACCACTATCGCGTTCCTGGGCACCGGGATCATGGGCTTCCCGATGGCGCGCAACCTGGCCGACGCCGGCCTGACCGTGCGCGCCTGGAACCGCACGCCCGAGAAGGCGCAGCCGCTGGGCGAGCACGGCGTCGCCGTCGTCGCGAGCCCGGCTGAGGCGGCCGAGGGCGCCGACGTGCTCGTGACCATGCTCGCCGACACCGACGCGGTGTCCGCGGCGGTGCAGGACGTGCGCGGCGTGCCGGTGTGGGCGCAGATGAGCACGGTCGGGTTGAAGGGCACCGAGCGCCTGACCGCGCTGGCGGCCGAGCGCGACATGGCTTACGTCGACGCGCCTGTGCTGGGCACCAAGCAGCCGGCCGAGCAGGCCCAGCTCGTGGTGATCGCGTCGGGCCCGCCCGACGTGCGCCCGCAGGTCGACCGGATCTTCGCCGTGGTCGGGCGCGAGACGCGCTGGCTCGGCGACGCCCCCGGTGCGGCCACGCGGCTCAAGGTCGTGCTCAACCACTGGATCCTCAGCCTGACCGAGGCCATCGGCGAGACGATCGCGTTCTCGCGCGCGGTCGGCGTCGACCCGGCGCTGGCGCTCGAGACCATCGAGGGCGGGACCATGGACACGCCCTACCTGCAGATGAAGGGCAAGGCCATCCTCGAGGAGGCGCTCGACCCCGCGTTCCCGCTGCCGCTGGCGGTCAAGGACTCCGACCTCGTGCTCGAGGCCGCCGAAGAGGCGGGCATCGACTTGCCGCTGATCGAGGTGGCGCGGCGCCAGTTCGCGCGCGCCCTGGAGCTCGGCCACGGCGACAAGGACATGGCGGCGACGTACTTCGCTACGAGCGCTTCGGCGACGGCGGGTAGCTAGACCCGGCGGGCGCTGAGCATGAGGTTGTAGAAGACCCCCGGCGGCAGGCGCGGCTCGAGCACGACGCGGTCAACCTGCTGCAGGACGAGGTAGCCGCGGTAGGCGTACTGGCGCCACAGCCACGGCACCTCGGCCGGATCGGCGGTGGCCTCGAGCGAGCGGTTGGCCCAGCCGAACCAGCTCGCGAGCAGCTCCTCGCCGCGCAGGCGCACCCGTTCAAAGCCGGCGTTGCGGGCCAGCGTGCGCAGGTCGCCGGGGGCGAAGGCGTGGACGTCGACGTAGCGCTCGAGCCCGTGGACGCCGTGGCCGGCGTGGCCGTTGGCGGCCGACTCCGCCGCGCCCGCGCGCATGGCCGCGCGCCACAGCGGGGCCACCGCGCCGGCCGCCCGCTTGGGCACGGCGGCGAGGCGGTCGCCGTAGCGCGAGGGCTCGCCGGCGAAGGCCAGCGTGCCACCGGGGCGCAGGACGCGGTGGAACTCCGAGAACGCCGTGGCGAGGTCGGGCAGGTGGTGCAGCACGGCGTGACCGAAGACGAGGTCGAAGCTCGCGTCCGGGAACGGGAGCGCCTCCGCGTCGCAGGCCTCGGTGCGCACCTCGAGTCCGAGGCCGACCGCGTTGGCGCGCAGGGCCCGCAGCATCCCGGGCGAGATGTCGACGCAGGTGGCGGAGCGGATCACGCCGGCCTGCATCAGGTTCAGCGAGAAGTACCCGGTGCCGGCGCCGATCTCGAGCGCGCTGTCGTAGGGCCCATGCGGGCCGCGGCCGAGCACCTTGTCGAGCTTGCCCAGGACCTGGCGCAGGCCCTTGGCGCCGAAGTCGATGCCCCACTTGGCGTCGTACTCGGCGGCGGCGGCGTCGTGATAGCGCTCGTTGACCGCGCGGATCTGCGCCGGAGTCCGTGGGGCGCTCATGCGGCGCGGGACGATAGCGTCAGTCGTCGTGCCAGAGAACGGCAACGTTCAGATTCGCCAGCGCGACATGCCCGAGGGCGTGCCGCCGCTCGCGCTGACCGGCGAGCGCACGCTGCCCGACGTCCCCGAGGAGAACTACTGGTTCCAGCGCCACGTCGTCGTCTACCGCTGGATCGCCCGGCGGGTGGCGGGGCGGAAGGTCATCGACATGGCCTGCGGGGAGGGCTACGGCGCCGACACGCTGGCGACGGCGGCGGCGAGCGTGGTCGGTGTCGACGCCAACCCGGAGGCGTTCGAGCACGCGCGCCTGCGCTACCGACGCCCCAACCTGCGCTTCGAGCGGGACCTCGTCGACCGCTTCGCGGAGCCCTGCGACGACGTCGTCTTCCTGCAGACCATCGAGCACGTGCAGGACGCGACCGCCGTGCTCGAGCACTTCCGCTCGCTGCTGTCGCCCGGCGGCGTCGCGTACGTGTCGACGCCCAACGTGCTCACGCTGGCGCCGCCCGGCGCCGAGCGCTCGGGCAACCCGTGGCACGTGCACGAGTACCGGGCGGAGGAGTTCCAGGCCCTGTGCGCCGGCGTTTTTGACCGTGTCGAGCTGTTCGGCCTCTTCCACGCGCGGCGGCTGCGCGTGCACGCGTGGGCGCTGCGCGCGGGCTGGGACGCCGTGCACCCGCGCCTGGGCCTCACCGACCGCTTCTACGGCTGGTTCACGCCCTCGATCGACGCGCGCGACTTCGCGCTGCGGCCGGCGCCGGCGCGCGAGCTGCAGCGGGCCCTCGACTTCCTTGCCGTGTGCCGGATCTAGCCCGCGGCGAGCTCGCGCTCGTCCTCCACACCCACATGCCCTACGTGGAGGGCTACGGCACCTGGCCCTTCGGCGAGGAGTGGCTGTGGGAGGCCATCGCGACCTCCTACCTGCCGCTGCTCGACGTGCTCGACGAAGGGGGGCCGGTCACGCTCTCGGTCACCCCGGTGCTCGCCGACCAGCTCGAGGCGCTGCGCGACGACGAGTCCGCGGCGGCGCGCTTCCTCGCCTTCCTGCGCGACGTGCGCGCTCAGACGCACGCGCTCGACGTGGCCGGGCTGCGCGAGGGCGGGGAGCACGTGCTCGCCGACGAGGTCGAGCGCGCGGGCGGCGACTACGTCCGCGCCGGGGAGCGCTTCGAGGCCCTCGGCCACGACGTGCTGGGCCCGCTGCTGGCGCGGACGGCATGGACGTCGGCGGCCACGCACGCGGTGCTGCCGCTGTGCGCCACCGATGGCGGCGTGCGCCTGCAGGTGCAGACCGGGATCGAGGCCTTCCGCCGCCGCGCGGGCGGCGCCGACTGGGCCGGCGGCTTCTGGCTGCCCGAGTGCGCGCACGCGTCGTGGCTGGACCCGCTGCTCGAGGAGGCGGGCGTGCACGCGACCTGCGTCGACTTGACCGACGTGCTCGGGCTGGGGTCGGCGGCGCAGGGCGTGCCCTTGCGCTCGCCCGCGGGACCGGTGCTGGTCCCGGTCGACCGGGTCACCGTCGAGCTGGCCTGGAGCGACCGGGGCTACCCCGCCCACCGCCACTACCGCGACTACCACCACCACACGGTCCACCACCACCGGCCGTGGGGCAACGACGGCACGCCCTACCGCCACGAGGCGGCGCTGGGACTGGCGCGCGAGCACGCCGGGGACTTCGTGGCGCGCACGCTCGAGCGGCTCGACGCCTGCCGGGCGGAGCTCGGGCGCCCGGCCCTGCTGGTGTGCGCGCTGGACACCGAGCTGCTCGGGCACTGGTGGTACGAAGGGGCCGAGTGGCTGCGCGCGGTGCTGGACGAGGCGGCCGAGCAGGGGCTGGCCCTGGCCCCGCTGGACGACGCGCTGGCGCGCCACGAACCGGCGTGGGCGCCGCCCGACCTGCCCGGCACCACGTGGGGCACACCACGCACCCTGGCGACGTGGTCGGGCCCGCCGGTCGCCGACCTGGCCTGGGCCGCGCGCGACGCGGAGCTGCGCGTGGTCGGCGCCGGCGCGCGGGCCAACGCGCTGTCCGTACGCGAGCTCCTGCTGGCCCAGTCCAGCGACTGGGCCTTCATGGTCAGCCGTGACCTGGCGGCGCCCTACGGGCGCGAGCGCGCGGCCGACCACACCGCCGCAGCGGTGGATGCGCTCGAACTAGACTGCCCCGCCGGCCGCGTCCGCAACGTCGCTCCCTACGCCTCGCCCTCCACGCTGCTTGTGCCGTGAGTCTCCGCGTCCTGATCCTCTCCTGGGAGTACCCGCCCATCGTCGAGGGCGGCTTGGCGCGCCACGTCCGCAAGCTCTCCGAGCAGCTCGTGGCCGCCGAGGGCGTCGAGGTCCACGTGCTCACCCGCGGCGACGAGTCCATGCCCGCCGACCAGGAGATCGACGGCGTCCTGGTGCACCGCGTGCGCGAGCCGCGCCGCCCGCGCGACCTGCAGGAGTTCGTGGCCTGGGTCGAGCACATGAACGCCGACATGCTCGCCGCCGGCGTCGAGCTCGGGGACCGCTACGACTTCGACGTCGTGCACGGGCACGACTGGCTCATCGCGTCCGCGCTCGACCACCTGGCCCGGCGCTTCCGCTGTCCTCTGGTCGTGACCATCCACGCGACCGAGTACGGCCGTCACCAGGGCTGGGTCGACAAGCACCCCCAGTCCTACATCCACGGCGTCGAGCGCTGGATCACCAACCGCGCCGATCAGGTCGTGACCTGCTCGCACTACATGCGCGAGCACGTCGCCGACATCTACGGGCTCGAGGAGTCCCACGTCTCCGTCATCCCCAACGGCATCGACCCCGCCGACCTCGAGCCGGTCGCCGACCTCGAGCGGCTGCGCGGCGAGTTCGCCGCGCCCGACGAGCGCCTCGTGGTGCTGGTGGGGCGGCTGGTCTACGAGAAGGGCTTCCAACTCGCGCTCGAGGCGCTGCCGGGGATCATCGAGGAGCTCGGCGGGGTGCGCTTCCTCGTGGCGGGCAGCGGCACCCACGAGGCCGAGCTGCGCCAGCAGGCTGAGGAGCTCGGGCTCATGGAGCACGGCACGTTCCTGGGCTGGATCGGCGACGACGTGCTGCACTCGCTCTACCGGATCGCCGACCTGTGCGTGATCCCGTCGCTGTACGAGCCCTTCGGCCTCGTGGCCCTGGAGGCCATGGCCTCGGGCTGCCCGTGCATCGTGGCCGACACGGGCGGCCTGCGCGAGATCGTGCCCCCCGACGAGCGCGTCGGCCTGCGCTTCAACGGCGGCGACGCCGAGCACCTGGCGGTCATGGTCGAGCGCCTGCTCACCGACGAGCGGCTGCGCGAGCGCCTGGTCGCCGAGGCCTCCGAGCATGTGCTGCGCTTCGACTGGGTGGACGTGGCCCGCCAGACCGCGGCGGTCTACGCCGAGCTGGCAAACCGCCGATTTCATGCACCGCAATCCGGGGTAACTCCCCACCCATGAGTGAGGAGCAGACCCAGCAGAAGTCCGAGGCGCACGAGAAGGCGCAGGAGACCAAGAAGGCCTACGAAGAGGCCGAGGCGAAGATGCGCGAGTGGGAGGAGCGGGATCCCGAGGACCTGCCCTCTGATTTGTCCGAGTGGCCCGACGACCAGGCCAAGTACTCCACCTTCGGCGGCGCCGAGGGGGAGCACGGCTACGACGAGGGCCCGGAGACCAAGCTCGGTCCGTCCGAGGTCGTCCACCAGCCCGACGGCGGCGTGACCGTCGGCGGCGAGGAGGTCGACGACCCCGACGAGTACAAGGGCGAACCGATCCCCGGCGGCCCGACCGATCCCGAGGCGCCCGAGCTGGCCGGCGAGCAGCGCAAGCGCGAGAAACAGGAGCGCGAGGGCAACGTCTGATGGGAGAATCGGGGGCGTGGCGCAACCGCCGGGCCCCCGACTCCCCGCCGTCGTCCAGACCGCGCTGTTCTCCGCGCGGCCGGTGGCGTTCCTCGACGGCTGCCGGCGTCGCTACGGCAGCGTCTTCTCGCTGCGGCTGATCCCGTTCGGGAAGCTCGCCTATCTGACCGATCCGGCCGCGTGCAAGGAGGTCTTCACCGGCGACACGTCGGTGTTCAAGGCCGGCGAGGCCAACCAGTTCCTCGCGCCGACGTTGGGCGCCGACTCGCTGCTCCTGCTCGACGAGGCCGAGCACCTGCAGACCCGCAAGCTCATGCTGCCGCCGTTCCACGGCGAGGCGGTCAAGCGCTACGCCGACGTGATGGCGCAGATCGCGGCGGCCGAGATCGCGACCTGGCCCACCGACCGGCCCTTCGCCACCCGCCCGAGCATGCAGCGGATCACGCTCGAGGTGATCCTGCGCACGGTCTTCGGCATCGACGAGGCCGAGCGCCTGGCCCGCCTGCGCACGCTGCTGACCGACCTCATGGAGCAGAACCCGGCCTACCTGTGGTTCGCGTGGACGCGCGTCGACCTCGGCCCGCGCAGCCCGTACGGCCGCTTCCTGCGCCTGCGCGACCGCGTCGACGCGATCCTGTTCGACGAGATCGCGACGCGCCGGCGCGACCCCGATGCGAGCGAGCGCGTCGACGTGCTCAGCCTGCTCATCCGCGCCGGGCTCCCCGACCGCGCCCTGCGCGACGAGCTGCTCACGCTGCTGCTCGCGGGCCACGAGACCACCGCCACCGGCCTGGCCTGGGCGTGCGAGCGGCTCGTCCGCCACCCCGAGGTCATGGCCCGCGCGCGGACCGACGACGCCTATCTGGACGCGACCATCAAGGAGGTCCTGCGCATCCGGCCGGTCGTGCTCGACGTCGCCCGCGTGGTGGCCGCGCCGGCGCGCGTGGCCGGGTACGACCTCGAGCCGGGGACCATGGTCGTGCCCGCGATCACGCCCGTGCACCGGGCCGGCGACGTGTGGCCCGACCCCGAGGCGTTCGACCCCGGGCGCTTCCTCGACGGCTCGCCCGCGCCCTACTCGTGGATCCCCTTCGGCGGCGGGGTGCGCCGCTGCCTGGGCGCCGCGTTCGCCCAGCTGGAGATGAAGGTCGTGCTGCGCGAGGTCCTGCAGCGCACCGAGCTCGCGGCGCCGCCGGACGCCCGTCCCGAGGTCCAGCGGATCCGCCACGTCACGCTCGTGCCCGAGCGGGGGGGCGAGGTCCTACTCCCAGCGCAGGGTGCGCGGGGTGTCGCGCATGCGGATGACGCGGCCGGGCACGCCGGCGACGACGGCGTTGTCGGGAACGTCCTTGGTGATGACGGCGCTGGTGCCGAGCACGCAGTTGTTGCCGATGGTGACGCCGCGTAGGACGCACACGCCGTAGCCGATCCAGCAGTTGTGGCCCACGACCACCTCGCGCTTGTAGATCCCCTGCAGCCGGATCGGGCGCTCGACCTCGACCACGCCGTGGTCGAAGTCGATGAGCATGACGCGGTCGGCGAGGATGCACTCGCGCCCGATGGACACGTGCTTGAAGGCCGAGATCGTGCACTCCTGCCCGAGCACGGTCTTGGCCCCGATGCACACCTCGCCCTCGTGCACGCGGATCTTGGTGTCGTGCCCGATCCACGACCAGCGTCCCAGCACCAGGCGCGCGCCGGGCTTGATCTCGAAGGTCACCCCGGGGCCCACGAAGGCCAGCCCGTCGGTGACCAGCCGCTTGCCCCAGCGCAGCTTCAGCCACACCAGGCGCAGCGCCAGCAGCCCGTACTTGGGCGTGAGCATGCCCCGCGCGCGCAGGAAGCGCAGCAGGGCCAGAGGCCCGCCGTGCCGGGGCGCGGGGTCGCCGCGCACGGCCGCGGGGACGCCCTCGATCGGCGGCGGCGCTTGCGCGGTGTCCATCGGCGCGAATCGTAGACTTGCCCGCCCCATGGCCGACGATCGCCCACTCGCAGAGCGCCTCGTGGCCGGCGACAAGCGCGCCCTCGCGCGGGCAATCTCGCTCGTCGAGGACGACGACCCCGCCGGCTGGGAGCTCGTGCGCGAGGTCTACCCGCGCACCGGCCGCGCCGCCATCTTCGGCTTCACCGGTCCGCCCGGCGTGGGCAAGTCGACGCTGATCGGCGCCCTGACCAAGGTCCGCCGCGACGCCGACCGCAAGGTCGCGGTCCTGTCCATCGACCCCTCGTCGCCGTTCACCCGCGGCGCGCTGCTCGGCGACCGTATCCGCCTGAGCGAGCACTTCCTCGACCCCGGCGTCTTCATCCGCTCGATGGCCAACCGCGGTGCGCTCGGCGGGCTGTCCGAGGCCGCGCTGCAGGCGGCGCTGCTGATGGACGCGGCGGGCAAGGACGACGTGTTCCTGGAGACCGTCGGCGTGGGCCAGGCCGAGGTCGACATCATCGACCACGCCGACACCGTCGTGCTCGTGCTGCAGCCGGGCTCCGGCGACTCGATCCAGGCGCTGAAGGCGGGCGTGATGGAGATCCCCGACGTCATCGTGGTCAACAAGGCCGACCACCCGCTCACCGACACGATGGTGCGCGAGATCAAGGGCGTGCTGTCGCTCGGGCCGCAAGCGGGCTGGGTGCCGCCGATCGTCACCGCCGAGGCCGCCCGCGGGGTCGGCATCGAGGAGATCGTGGCCAAGCTCGACGAGCACCGTGCCCACATCGAGGCGGAGGGCACGCTGGCCGAGCGGCGGCGCCGCAACCTGCGCGCCGAGGTGATCGCGCTGGCCACCGGTCGCATGCGCCGGCGGCTGGAGGCCGACGTCGACGCCGACCCCGCCTTCGGCGGCCTGCTCGACGAGGTCGTCGCCCGCCGCCTGGACCCCGCCAGCGCGGCCACCGAGCTACTCGAACGCGAACAGGAGAGCTGATGGACGAACGAATCGAGAGCGGCATGCGCATCCAGCTCGCCGGCTGGCGCTCGGCCATGGGCCTGGCCGACGTCGAGCGCGTGGGCTGGAAGGTGGGGCTCAACGCGCCGCCGGTGATGGAGGCGCTGGAGATCGACCGCCCGGTGATCGGCTGGCTGGGCTCGGGCACGACGCTCGCTGCGCCGGCGGAGTTCGTCACCGCCGGGACGACGAAGATCGGCGCCGAGCCCGAGCTCGCGATCACCGTGGGCGAGGGCGGCAACGTCGCCGGCCTGGCGCCGGCGATCGAGATCGTCGACGTCGACAAGTCCTTCGACGACCTCGCGGCGATCCTGGCCGACAACATCTTCCACCGCGGCGTGGTCTTCGGCCCGCAGTCCGAGCCGCGCGCCCTGCCCGGCATCACCGCCCGCATCGCGTGCGACGGCGAGCCCGAGGCCGAGCTCGAGCTGGCCGACGCGGTCGGCGACCCGGCCGAGGTGGTCGCGCTCGTCGCCGGCCGGCTGGAGGAGATGGGGGAGGTGCTGGAGCCCGGCGACCGCATCATCGCCGGCGCGCTGACGCCGATCCTGTTCGCCGAGCGGGTGAGCGCGGTAGCGCTGGACATGGGCCCGCTGGGCGCGGTCGCCCTGCGCTTCCGCTGAGCCTCAGGCGCGGCGGAAGGCCCGCCGCGCCATGCCCTGCAGAGCCCGCTGCCGGCGCCACTCGTTGACGACCAGCGCGAGCAGGCCGAGCACCACGAGCACGGTGACCACGGTGGCATAGGGCGACGACGTGCCGTACTTCGGGAACACGACCTCGAGCGGCCCCCACGGCGCCCGCGAGGTCGGCGGCACCCAGGCCACGTCGCCCACGCGGAGGGCCACGTAGAGCCACACGCTCCCCACGAGCGTGAGGCCCGCCAGCACCGCCGAGACCCAGCGCGGAACATGGCGCAGCGCCCAGCTCACCAGCGCCGCCGCGCACGGCAGCGCCGGCACCAGGTAGTAGCCCGGGAACCAGAAGCCGAACATGGTCGGTGCGACGAAGGCCACGATCACCTGGGCCGCGCCCACGAGCACGAGCAGCAGCGCCGCGGCCTCGACGTCGCGCTGGTCGGTCACGACCCGCGCGACGTGGTCGCGCCGCGAGCGCCACAGCAGCCACACGGCCACGAAGGCCAGCGCCAGGATCGGCGCCCAGCGCAGCAAGCCGTAGTCGCGGTCGATCCACAGCGCCACCAGCCGGTAGGCGCGGTCCAGGTAGTCGCCGGCGTTGGACGCGCCGGTCAGCGGCGCGCCCGCCCCCTCGGGGATCACCTCCCCGTACAGGCGCTCGTTGGCGGTCGCGAACGCCACCAGCGAGGCCAGCACGAGCTCCAGCCCCACGAGCGCGAACCAGCCCCGGTGCTGGCGCCCCATCCACCAGGCCAGCGCCACCGCGATCGGAAGCGCTGCCACCAGGTACTGCGTGCCCAACCAGGGCAGCAGCGCGAGCAGCAGCCCGCAGCCCAGGGCCGACAGCAGCTTCGGATGCGCCCGCGCCCGCAGCCCGAGCACGGCGGCGCCGGCCAGCACCGTGCCGGCGACCAGCGGCGGCTCGACGGCCGTGCTGTAGGCCAGCGCCGGTGGCGACAGCGCGCACACGAGCGGCCCCGCCGTGGCCCAGGGCTCGGGCACCAGCCTTCGCGCCAGGGCGATCGCGAGCACGAACCCGAGCGCGGCCAGCGCGGCCAGCTCGAGCTGCACGCCGGTGGGCCCGAAGGCGGCGTAGAAGGGCGCGATGAGCAGCGCGAAGCCGGCGCCCTGGGGCTCGTCCAGGCGCCCGTTGGTGCGGTGGCCGTGGGGGTCGAGCCGGTAGGGATAGAACTCGGCGTACTGGCGCTGCGCGTACTGGTTGGCCAGGTCGACGTCGCCGTCCTCCACGATCGAGCGCGCCGTGAGCAGGTAGTGCGGCTCGTCGCCGCCGAAGCGGGCGCTGTCGAACGCATGGAGGCCGAGCGTCGCGGCGTAGGCCGCGAAGAGCAGGACCCAGACCGCGAGATACCGTTTCAGACGCTCACGCCCCCAGGGCGCGGGCGATGACCATTTGCATCACCTCGTCGGTGCCCTCGCCGATGGTGAGGATCTTCGCGTCGCGGTAGTAGCGGCACACCGGGTACTCCTCGATGTAGCCGTAGCCGCCGTGGATCTGGACCGCCTCCTCGGTGGCGCGCACGGCGAGGCGGCCGGTCTTCAGCTTGGCCTGCGCCGCGGTGAGGCTGAAGTTCCGGCCCGCGTCCTTCAGCCGCGCCGCCTTGTAGGTCAAGAGGCGGGCGGCCTCGATCTCGGTGGCCAGGTCGGCGAGCTTGATCTGAATGGCCTGGAACTTCGCGATCGACTGCCCGAAGGCCTTCCGCTCCTTCGCGTAGGCCAGTGCCTGGTCGAACGCGCCCTGGGCCAGGCCCACGCCCATCGCGGCCACGCCGATGCGCCCGATGTCGAGGATCGTGAGGAACTGGCGGAACCCGGCGCCGCGCGGCCCGAGCAGGTTGCCGGCGGGGACACGACACTCCGTGAACGTCAGCGGCCGGGTGTCCGAGGCGTTCCAGCCCATCTTCCGGTAGGCCGGGCCGGGCTCGTAGCCGGGGGTGCCGTTCTCGACGATGAAGTTCGAGATCTCGTCCTCGCCGGTGCGTGCGGTGATGGACACGTGGCCGGAGATGTCGGTGCCGGCGTTGGTGATGAACTGCTTGGCCCCGTCGATGATCCACTCGCCGTCGTCCTGGCGGGCGCGGGTGCGGGTGTTGCCGGCGTCCGAACCCGCCTCGGGCTCGGTCAGCCCGAACGCCGCGAGCTTGCGCCCGGCGGTCAAATCGGGAAGCAGCCGCTGCTTCTGCTCCTCCGAGCCGAACAGGAAGATCGGCTGCGTCCCCAGGGACGTGTGCGCGCACATCGTTATCCCGACCGACGAATCCACGCGCGTCAGCTCCTCGACCGCCAAGGCGTAGGCGAGCGTGTCGCCGCCGGCACCCCCGTAGCGCTCCGGGAAGGGGAGGCCCATGAGGTTCAGGTCGCCGAGTTGGCGCACGATGGCGTACGGAAACCGCTTCTCGCGGTCGAGCTCCTCGGCGACGGGCGCGATCTCGCCCTCGGCGAACTCCCGCACGGTGCTGCGGATGAGCTGGTGGTCGTCGGAGAGGTCGAAGTCCATGGCGCTGATTATCGCGACGGCCCTGGTGGCGTTCGCCGCTCAGACGCGCACGCGCAAACGGCTCCGCCGGCCGTCTGAGCCGCTAGCTGCGCCCGGCGCGCCGGGCCAGCTCGACCAGCGTGCGCACGCCCCAGCCGGAGCCGCCCTTGGCGGCGTAGGGCTTGCCGCGGTCCCAGGACACGCCGGCGATGTCGAGGTGGACCCAGGGCACGTCGCCGGTGAAGCGGTGCAGGAACTCGCCGGCGGTGATCGACATCGCCTCGCGCTTGGCCGTCGAGTTGACGATGTCGCCGTAGCGGCCCTTGATCATGTCGGCGTACTCCTGGCTCAGCGGCAGCCGCCACGCCGGCTCGCCCGCCGTCCGCGCGGCCTGCTCGACCTCTTCGCACCAGCCGTCGTCGTCGCCCATCAGGCCGGCGTTGACCGAGCCCAGCGCAACGATCACGGCGCCGGTCAGCGTGGCCAGGTCGACCAGGCGCTCGGCGCCCTCGGCGACCGCGTGGGCCAGGCAGTCGGCGAGCACCATGCGGCCCTCGGCGTCGGTGTTGTTGACCTCGATCGTGGTGCCGTTCATGGCCGTGACGATGTCGCCGGGCTTGACCGCGTGGCCCGAGGGCATGTTCTCGGTGGCGCCGACCACGCCGAGCACCCGCACCGGGAGCCCGAGCCGGGCGATGGCCGCGACCGCCTCGACCACGGCGGCGCCGCCCGACATGTCGAACTTCATCTCCGCCATCTTGGCCGCGGGCTTGATCGAGATGCCGCCGGTGTCGAACGTCACCGCCTTGCCGACGAACCCCAGCCGCGGGCCGGAAAGCCCGACCGGCTCGTAGCGCAGGACGATCAGCTGCGGGTCCTCGTCGCTGCCCTGGGCCACGGCGGCAAACGCGCCCATGCCGCGGGCCACGATGCCCTCGCGGCCCTCGACGTCGACCGTGAGCCCGTCGAGCTCGTCGGCCAAGCCGCGGGCGACGTCGGCCAGCGCCGTCGGCGTCATGGCGTTGGCGGGCGTGTTCTGCAGGTCGCGGGCGTCGTTCTGGGCGTTGGCCACGACGACGGCGCGCCTCACCGGTTCGGCGACGTCGTGGTGGGCCGAGACGAGCAGGGCGCCGATGCGGCGATTCTCGTCCTTCGCGCCGGACTTGAAGCGGTCGAAGCGGTAGTCGCGCAGCAGCGTGCCCTCGACCAGGCCGGCGACGACCTCGTCGCCGGCGTGGTGGGGGACCTCCCAGCACAGGGTCTTCGCGCCGAGCTCGCCGGCACGGCCGTAGGCGACCGCCGCCGCGACCCGGGCGCGCTCGGGGTCGAACTCGTCGCGCTTGCCCAGGCCGATGAGCACCCAGCGCTTGCCGCCGGCGTGGGTGACCGCCAGCTTGCGGAAGCCGCGGCGCGCCTCGCCGCTCTCCAGCAGGGCCTGGAGCTCGCCGCCGGGGGTGTCGTGGGCGACGTCCTCGCCCTCGAAGACGCCGACGACGACACAGTCGGCGTCTGTTTCGGGCGGATTGCGGGTAGTCGACTGGATGTCCACGAAGGTGCGGACACTACAGTTCCCCGCCATGCCCGAGACCGTGATCCTCTCCACCGCTCGCACGCCCGTCGGCAAGCTCGGCGGCGCGCTCTCCTCGCTCGACGCGACCGAGCTCGGCGGCACGGCGATCGCGGCGGCGCTCGAGCGGGCCGGCGTGGAGCCGGAGCAGGTGGAGCACGTGATCATGGGCCAGGTGCTGCAGGCCGGCCAGGGGCAGATCCCCTCGCGCCAGGCGCAGATCAAGGGCGGGATCCCCAAGGAGGTCTCGTCGGAGACGATCAACAAGGTGTGCGCCTCGGGCCTGCGCTCCACCCTGTTGCTCGACCAGGCCATCCGTGCCGGCGACGTCGAGATCGGCCTCGGCGGCGGCATGGAGTCGATGTCGTACGCGCCCTACATGCTCCCCAAGGCTCGCTTCGGCTTCCGCATGGGCGACGCCAAGGCGATCGACGCGATGATCCAGGACGGCCTGCGCAACCCGTTCACCGGCAAGCAGATGTTCGAGGAGGCCTCCGACGTCGCGGCCGAGCTCGAGCTCACCCGTCCGGACATGGATCGCTGGGCGCTGCGCTCGCACCAGCGCGCCGTCGAGGCCACCGACGACGGCCGCCTGCCCGAGGAGATCGTGCCGGTGACGGTCAAGTCCAAGAAGGGCGAGGACGTGGTCGAGGTCGACGAGGCGCCGCGGCGCGAGACCAGCCTCGAGGTCCTGGCCAAGCTGCCGCCGCTCAACCCGGACGGCTCCCACACCGCCGGCAACAGCCCGGGAGTCAACGACGGCGCCGGCGCCGTCGTCGTGGCCAGCGACGAGTGGGCCTCGGCCCACGACGCGAAGCCGCTCGCGCGCATCATCGCCCACGCCCAGGTGGCCGACGAGTACCCGTACCTGGCCCGCACGCCGGCCGCGGCGTCCAAGAAGGCGCTCGAGAAGGCCGGTCTGTCGGCCGACGACATCGACTTGTGGGAGATCAACGAGGCCTTCGCCTCGGTCACGCTGAACTCGATCCGCGTGCTCGGCATCGACGAGGAGAAGGTCAACGTCAACGGCGGCGCGGTGGCCATCGGCCACCCGATCGGCGCCTCGGGGGCCCGGATCCTCGGCGCGCTCGTGCAGGAGCTGCACCGCCGCGGCGGCGGCAAGGGCGTCGTGGCCATCTGCTCGGGCGGCGGTCAGGGCGACGCCGTCGTCCTCGAGGTCTTCGGCAACGGCAGCTGACGCCCCGCCGCTACGCTCGCCCCGGTGAGCAGCGGCGCCGCGTTCTTCGATCTCGACCGGACCCTGATGGCCGGCTCGTCGGCCTTCGCGTTCGCGCGCGAGGCGCACCGGTCGGGGCTGATGTCGCGCCGGGAGATCCTCTCCGGCGCGCTGGCCAACCTCGCCTTCCGGCTCCAGGGCTCGACCGACCAGTCCACCGACCAGCTGCGCGACCAGGTCGGCCAGGCGCTGCAGGGCATCGAGGTCCGCGACATCCTGCGCATGGGGCCGGGGATCCTCACCGAGGTCCTGCCCCGGGTCTACCCGGAGATGCTGCGCGAGGCCTGGGACCACCAGGACGCCGGACGGCCCGTCTACATCGTCACCGCGTCCTCCCAGGAGATGGCCGACCTCGTGGCCGGTGCGCTGCTGTTCGACGGCGCCCTGGGCTCGGGCTGGGAGAAGGCCGACGGCCAGTACACCGGCCGTGCCATCGAGCCCTTCACGTACCGGGAGGGCAAGGCGGTGGCCATGCGGGCGCTGGCGGCGCGCGCGGGCTACGACCTGGAGGCCTCCTACGCCTACTCGGACTCCGAGTCCGACCTGCCCATGCTGCGCGCGGTCGGCAACCCGGTCGCGGTCAACCCCGACACCGCGCTCAACCGCGTGGCCCACGAGGAGGGCTGGCGGGTCATGCGCTTCGAGCGCCTGCGGCGGCGCCTGTTCGTGGCCGGCGGCGCCGTGGCGGCGCTGGCCCTGGGCACGGGCGCGCGGGCGGCGCTGCTGCGCCGCCGCCAGCCGCCGCCCGCGGCGCGGCTGCGGCGCGCGGTCGTGCGCCGATGAGTGAGCAGACGCTCAGCGACGAGCAGCGCGAGATCCGCGCCCTGGCGCGCCGGTTCGCCGACGAGGAGATCGCGCCGCGGGCGTCCGCGTGGGACCGCGAGCACCATTTCCCGGCCGACGTCTTCGAGGCCCTGGGCGAGCTCGGGCTCATGGGCGTGTGCGTGCCGGCCGAGCACGGCGGCGCCGGGGCCGACTTCCTCAGCTACGTGCTCGTGCTCGAGGAGCTGGCCCGCGCCGACGCCGGCACCGCGGTCACCGTGGCCGTGCACACGAGCGCGGGGACGCTGCCGCTGCTGGCCCACGGGTCGGCCGAGCAGGTCGGGCGCCTGGTGCCGCCGCTGGCCCAGGGCCACGAGCTCGCCGCCTTCGCGCTCACCGAGGCCGAGGCGGGCTCGGACGCCGGCGCCCTGCGTACGCGGGCGGTGGACGGCCGCATCACCGGCGCCAAGCAGTGGATCACCAACGGCTCGCACGCCCACACGTTCCTGGTCTTCGCGCGCGAGGACGCCGGCATCAGCGCCTGGGTGGTGCGGCGCGGCGCGTCGGGATTCGCGCCCACGCGCGAGGAGGACAAGCTCGGCCTGAACTCCTCCTCGACCGCCGACCTGCGCTTCGAGGACACGCCGGCCGAGCGCCTGGGCGAGCCCGGCGGCGGCATGCGCATCGCGCTCTCGACGCTGGACGGCGGGCGCATCGGCATCGCAGCCCAGGCCACCGGGATCGCCCAGGCCGCGCTCGACCTCGCGACGGGCTACGCGCGCGAGCGCCGAGCCTTCGGCGGCCCGATCGGGCGCTTCGGCCAGATCCAGCAGAAGCTCGCCGACATGCACACCGAGGTCGAGGCGGCGCGAGCGCTGACCTGGCGCGCGGCCCTGCTGAAGGAGGACGGGCACCCCCACTCGGTCGAGGGCGCGCAGGCCAAGCTCTTCGCCTCTGGCGTGGCGCGCCGGGCCACCGGGGAGGCGATCCAGGTGCTCGGCGGCTATGGCTACACGAAGGAGTTCCCGGCCGAGCGGTACTACCGCGACGCGAAGGTGACCGAGATCTACGAGGGCACGAGCGAGATCCAGCGCCTGGTGATTGCCCGCGCGCTCCTGGGGGACGCGGCGCGGTGAGGCCGGCCGTCGCCCTCGCCGCTCGGCCGGCCTGAGCGCAGATCCCTGCCCCTAGACTCCGGCCATGGCCACCGAGCCGCGCGAACGCTCCGACATCGAGCGCTGGGAGCGCGAGGTGTTCGCGCGCACGCCCGAGCGCGACGTCCCGTTCGAGACCATGAGCGGCGTCCCCGTCAAGCCGCTGTACACGGAAGCCGACCTGCCGGCGGACGTCGACGAGGCGATCGGGCTGCCGGGGGAGCCGCCGTTCACGCGCGGGGTGTACCCGTCGATGTACCGGGGGCGGCTGTGGACGATGCGCCAGTTCGCGGGGTTCGGGACGGCGGAGGAGACCAACGCCCGCTTCCGCTACCTGCTCGACCACGGCCAGACCGGGCTGTCGACGGCCTACGACATGCCGTCGCTGATGGGACACGACTCCGACAGCCCGCGCTCGCTGGGCGAGGTGGGCCGCGAAGGCGTGGCGATCGACATCGTCGACGACATGGAGCGGCTGTTCCAGGACATCCCGCTGGGCGAGGTCAGCGTGTCGATGACGATCAACGCCCCGGCGGCGATCATGCTCGCCTACTTCGTGGTTGCGGCCGAGGAGCAGGGCCTGACCCCGGACCGGCTGGCGGGGACGATCCAGGCCGACATCCTCAAGGAGTACATCGCCCAGAAGGAGTGGTGCTTCCCGATCGACCCCGCCATGCGGCTGCTCGGGGACATGATCGAGTGGTGCGCGACGGCGATGCCGCGCTGGCACCCGGTGTCGATCTCGGGCTACCACATCCGCGAGGCGGGCTCGACCGCGGCGCAGGAGCTCGCGTTCACGCTCAAGGACGGCCTGACCTACGTCGAGCAGGGGGTGGAGCGCGGGCTGGACGTCGACGCGTTCGCGCCGCGGCTGAGCTTCTTCTTCAACGCCCACATCGACTTCTTCGAGGAGATCGCGAAATACCGCGCGGCACGGCGCATCTGGGCCCGCGAGCTGCGCGAGACCTACGGGGCCAAGCGCCCGGAGTCGTGGCGGATGCGCTTCCACACCCAGACCGCGGGCGTGTCGCTGACCGCCCAGCAGCCGCTGAACAACATCGTCCGAACGGCGATCGAGGCGCTGGCCGGGGTGCTGGGCGGCACCCAGTCGCTGCACACCAACTCCTACGACGAGGCCTTGGCGCTGCCCACCGAGGACGCGGTGCGGATCGCGCTGCGCACGCAGCAGGTCATCGCCGAGGAGACCGGGGTGACCAACACGATCGACCCGCTCGGCGGCTCCTACTACGTCGAGGCACTGACCGACGAGCTCGAGGCCCAGGCCTACGCCTACTTCGACAAGATCGACGAGCTCGGCGGCATGGTCGCCGCGGTCAAGCGCAACTACCCCCAGCGCGAGATCGCCGAGGCCAGCTTCCGCTACCAGCAGGAGCTCGACGCGGGCCGCCGCAAGATGGTCGGCGTCAACGCCTACACCGAGGGCGACGACGACGGCCAGATCCCCATCCTGCGCATCGACCCCGCCCTGGAAGGCAAGCAGATCGAGCGGCTGCGCCAGGCCCGCGACCGCCGCGACGACGCCGCCGCCGAACAGGCCCTGCGCGCCCTCGTCGACGCCGCTGCCGACGAGCACCACAACCTCATGCCCGGCCTGCTCGACGCCGCCCGCGCCCACTGCACCGAGGGCGAGATCGTCACCGCCCTGCAGACCGTCTTCGGTACTTACACAGAGACGCCGGTGTTCTAGGTAGCGTCGAACCCCGAGGCGTTGCCTCGCGTAGTAGACCTTCAGACCCCGAATCCCCCCAGGGAGGAGCCGGATGCGCAAGCTGCTCGCCGTACCGCTCGCCATTGGCGCACTGGTCGTGCTGCTCGTGGTGCCAGCAAACAGCGCCACAACCGTGTCGGTCAAGGACAACTTCTTCTCGCCCAAGGGCGCGACCGTCGGCAAGGGCGGGACCGTGACCTGGAAGTGGGGCGGCCGCGTCGCCCACAACGTGACCTTCCGGTCGACGCACTCAAAGACGCAGACCAAGGGCTCGTTCTCGGTCAAGTTCAACAACAAGGGCAAGTTCGCGTACCGCTGCACCATCCACCCCGGAATGGTGGGCACGATCACCGTCAAGTAGCCGCTACCTGCTGACCGGGATCGCGACGCTCGGCGCGAAGCTGCCGTCCGCTTGGCGGACGCTCATGCGGTAGGTCGCGTTGCCGTCGTAGGGCGCAAGGCGAACGAAGCCCCCGGTCGCATCGGTCGAGAACTCGGTGCCCTGGTCGCAGCCCTGACCGGTCACCGAGACCGGGACCCAGGCGCCCGTGCCTGGGTCCTGCTTCTCGACGTGCACGACCTGCGGGCCCTTGGCCCCGCGGAGCTGGCCGAACAGCAGCACGGCCGACAGGTTCGGGTTGTCGGGGGACGGCTCCACCTGGGCCCAGAACGGCTGCTTGAAGGCCAGCGCCGCGGGCTTGGGCTGGCCGTCGGCGGTGAACAGGCCGCCCTGCCAGTTGGCCCAGTAGCCCTTCGCCCCCGGCTTGGCGCCGCTCTCGCGCGGGTCGATGTCGCGCAGCCCGAACTGGGCGAACATGCGCACGCGCGGGTCCTTGTAGGCCAAGTAGGTCGACTCGCCCATCCACTGGGCCTGCTGGTCGGGCGAGAACGGCGCCGTCGGGTCGGGCGGGTTGGTCTCGTAGCCGTACTCGTTCAGGTACAGCGGCAGGTTGGGGCTGATACGCCCGCGCTGGGCGAGCTGGTCGAGCAGGCTTTCGAGCCGGTCGGTGTCGGCCAGCGGGGCGTCGTCCGGATTGGGGGCGCTGGCGCCGGGCGGGCTCGTGCGCGAGTAGGGGTGGTGCGCGTAGCCGTCGGCCGCGATGGGCGCAAAGCGCCTGCACTCGGGCACCTTGAGCGGGTTGAGCTGGTCGTCCACGCAGGCCATCGTGCGCAGGAACTTCAGCGGCGCCACGCCGCTGTGGTCGGGGTCGTCAGCGGAGTTGGGCGCGCTCGGCGCCGTGTTGCCCAGCAGCACCTGGTTCGCCGGGCTCACGCCCTTGAGCGCCGCGTAGGCGGCCTGGTAGAGCCAGCGGTAGACGTGGGGCGACTCCGGCCGCAGCCCGCTCTTGTCCCGCCGCCACTGGGGCATGAGGAACGCGGGTTGGTTGGGCTCGTTCCACGGCACCCACAGGCGCACCGCCGGCAGCGTCCTCCCGGGCTGGTCGGGGTCGGGGAACGTGCCCGAGTAGCGGCGTGCCAGCGCCTGCGCGAACAGCCCGAACTCGGCCGGCTTGGGCATGTAGCGCTCGCGGTCGTTGCGGTCCGACGCCTTCGGCACGGCCCAGCGCGGGGCCCAGAAGGCCAGGTCCAGCTCCACGTCCAGGCCTGAGGCCGCAGCCGCCTTGACCGCGGTGTCCAGGCGACGGAAGCCGTCGACGGGATAGGTCTTCGAGTCCGCGGCGTCGAACGGCGCGCCGGGCTTCTTCGTCGCCGTCGGGCTGGGGGCCAGGCCGGACCAGCTCGCGGTCAGCCGCACGTCGCTGGCGCCCTCGGCGGCGATCTGGTCCGTGTACTGCTGGACCTGGGCCGGGGCGCGGTTGAGCAGCAGCGCGTCGTCCTGGACGACCACCGGAAGCTGGTGGCCCGGTCCCACCGCCGTCGCCAGCAGCAATGCCGCGAGCGAGCACGTCAACGCGTCCATGGCATTTCCCCCCGCATGCCTGCCTCGCTCTCAGTGAATCACGAACTACAATCCCGCCGCCTCACATGCCTGCCGCCGAGAAGAAGATTCGGGTGGTGGTGGCCAAGCCGGGCCTCGACGGGCACGACCGCGGCGCGAAGATCATCGCCCGGGCGCTGCGCGACGCGGGGATGGAAGTCATCTACACCGGCCTCCACCAGACCCCCGAGCAGATCGTGGAGACGGTGATCCAAGAGGACGCCGACGCGGTCGGGCTGTCGATCCTTTCGGGCGCGCACATGACGTTGGTGCCACGCATCCTCGATCTCCTCAAGGCCGAGCAGGCCGAGGACGTGGTCGTGACCGTCGGCGGGACGATCCCCGCCGACGACATCTCCGAGCTCGAGAAGCTCGGCGTCCGAGGCGTGTTCACGCCCGGATCGTCGACCCAGAGCATCGTGGACTTCATCAGGGAAGAGACCAACTGACGCCGGCCGAACCGGCTATTGACTGACTAGTCAATCGCTACCATCAACCGGCACATAGAGCCGTAGAGGAGGCAGTTCGTGAAAATTTGCGTCCTGGTCAAAGAGGTCCCGGACGCTGCCGTCGAGAAGCGCATCGATCCCTCGACGGGGCGCTTGGACCGCACCGGGGAGAAGAACCTCAACCCCTTCGACACGCACGCCATCGAGGCCGCCATGCAGATCAAGGAGGGCGGCGCCGTGGACGTGGACGAGGTCGTCGCGGTCACCATGGGCCCGGAGAGCGCCGTCCGCGCCCTCCACAAGGCCGTCTCGCTCGGTGCCGACCGCTCCGTTCACCTGACCGACGAAGCGCTCGCGGGGTCAGACGTCGCCGCCACCGGCTACGCGTTGGCTCAGACGCTGGCCGCCGAGCAGCCCGACCTCGTGCTGCTGGGGCAGCAGTCCGACGACGGCGAGTGCTACACGATCGGCGCCGTCGTGGCCGACCACCTGCAGATGCCGTCGCTCACGCAGGTGATCAAGATCGACGTCTCCGACGGGAACCTGCGCTGCGAGCGTCAGGCCGAGTACGGCTACGACACCGTCGACATCGAGCTTCCGGCCGTCATCTCGGTCGGCGACGCCATCAACGAGCCGCGCTACCCGTCGCTGAAGGCGATCATGGGGGCGAAGAAGAAGCCGCTGGACACGAAGGCCACCGGCGACGTCGAGATCGACGTCGCGATGGTCGGCGGCGACGGCTCCCAGGTCGCGTGCGGGAACTTCCACGACCCGCCGCAGAAGGAAGCCGGCCAGATCATCGAGGACGAGGACACCGCGGAGACGGTCGAGAAGATCGTCGCGTGGCTCGACGAGAGGAAGCTGATCTAGATGAGCAACATCCTGGTGTACGTCCTCCACTACGAGGGCGAGTTCAACAAGAACTCCCTCGGCGCCGTCTCCGAGGCCGCCAAGCTCGCCTCCGAGCTCGGGGGCGAGGCCCACGCGATCGTCGTCGGCGACGATGGGCTGACCGACGAGTTCCTCGCCGGCCTGGGCAAGTACGGCGCGACCAAGGTCTTCCGGGCCAAGGCGCCCGAGGGTCTCGCGCAGCCCGTGGTCGACGCGATGGCCAAGGTCATCGACGACAACGGCCACAGCTACGCGCTCTTCGGCGGCGGCCTGCTCGGCTTCGAGATCGGCGCCGGCCTGGCCGCGCGCAAGAAGGCCGGTGTGACCATGGAGGTCACCGAGGTCAAGGTCGACAACGGCGAGCTCGTCGCCTCGCGGCCGATCCTGCAGGACTCGATGATCTCCGAGTCGCGCTACACGGGCGACCTGGGCGTGATCATCGGGCGCCTGAATGCCTTCGAGGTCGCCGAGCGCAACGGCGCGAGCGCGACCGTCGAGGATGTCGACGTCGAGCTCTCGCCCTTCTCGACCAAGGCCAAGATGGTCCAGCGCGGCGAGCAGCGCGGCGCGGACGTGAACATCGAGGACGCCGACGTGCTCATCGCCGGCGGTCGCGGCCTCGGCAAGCCCGAGGGCTTCGAGCAGCTCGACGAGCTGGCGGCTGCGTTCGGCGGCGCCGTGGCCGCCACGCGCGCCGTGGTCGATGCAGGCTGGTTCCCGTACGCGGGTCAGATCGGCCAGACCGGCAAGACGGTCGCGCCGAAGCTGTACCTGGCGGCGGGGATCTCCGGCGCCATCCAGCACAAGGTCGGCATGCAGAACTCCGAGAACATCGTCGCGATCAACAAGGACTCGAACGCGCCGATCTTCGAGTTCTCCGACCTCGGCATCGTGGGCGACCTCAACAAGATCGTCCCCAAGCTGACCGAGGCCGTGAAGGCCAAGAAGGGCTCGTAGGGCGATGGCCGCCGCCAACGGCTCGCGCAACGGCCTGATCACCCCGGCCGCGTTCCCGCCGCCGGTCAACCCGGTGGAGGAGTTCGTCGGCCCGCCGACCGACCCCGAGGACGAGCGCATCGAGGTCGGCGTGGCGATCGTCGGCGGCGGCCCCGCCGGGCTCGCCTGCGCCAACCGGCTGCTCCAGCTCCTGGCCGACGACGAGGCGCTCACCGAGCGCCTCGGCGAGGTCCCGGTGGCGGTGGTCGAGAAGGGCAAGGTGTGCGGAGCGCACAACCTGTCCGGGGCCATCATGCGTCCGTCGGCGATGACGGAGTTGTTCCCGGACGTCCCGCCTTCGGACTGGCCGACGTACGGCGAGGTCCCGGGCGAGGCGGTGTACCTGATGCTCAACGGCAAGCAGTCGGTGCACATCCCGACGCCGCCGCCGTTCAAGAACCACGGCAACTACGTGGTCTCGGTGGCGGAGCTGTCGCGCTGGCTGGCCGAGAAGGCCGAGGAGGCGGGGGCGTACCTGCTCACCGAGACCTCGGCGGCCAAGCTGCTGGTCGACGAGAACAAGGTCGTCGGCATCCGCTCGGGCGACAAGGGCCGGGGCAAGGACGGCGAGCCGCTGGGCAACTTCGAGCCCGGCTCGGACGTGCTGGCCAAGGCCACCGTGCTCGCCGAGGGCACCTGGGGCCATCTGACCGGCGCGGCCATCCGCGCCTTCGACCTCGGCACCGACGACGCGCAGGTGTGGGCGCTCGGGGTCAAGGAGGTCTGGGAGGTCCCCACGCCCCTGACCAAGGTCATCCACACGCTGGGCTGGCCCCTGCGCACCGCCGCCAAGTACAAGGAGTTCGGCGGCTCGTGGATCTACCCGATGGGCGAGGACAAGGTCTCGCTCGGGTTCGTGGCCGGCCTCGACTACGCCGACGTCGAGTTCTCGGTCCACGACGTCCTGCAGCAGTTCAAGACCCACCCGCGCATCCGCGGGATCCTCGAGGGCGGCAAGCGCATCGCCTGGGGGGCCAAGGCCATCCCCGAGGGCGGCTACTGGGCCATGCCCAAGCTCACCGCCCCCGGCGCCGTGATCTGCGGTGACGCAGGCGGCATGGTCAACGTGCCGGAGCTCAAGGGCATCCACTACGCCATGCACTCGGGGATCCTCGCCGCCGAGCACATCTACCGGCAGCTCAAGGCAAGCTCGACCGACTTCTCGAGCTACGACGACGCCGTGCACGACTCGGTCATCGGCAAGGACATGTTCCGCACCCGCAACATGAAGCAGCCGTTCTCCAAGGGCTTCTTCGTGGGCGGGGCGATCGTCAACGCGATGGTGGCGACCAAGGGCCGCATCCCCGGCGGCCACTGGAAGACCCACGCGGACAAGGACCAGCCGATGTTCCGCGGCGGCCGCGCCAAGCGCTACCCGAAGCCGGACGGCAAGTACACGTTCGACAAGCTCTCGAGCGTCTACATCACCGGCAACGAGACGCGCGACGACGCCCCCAACCACATCCGTGTGCAGAAGGAGGTCCCGCGCGAGCTCGCGGAGATGTGGCAGTGGATGTGCCCGGCGGGCGTGTACGAGGTGCCCGAGGACGCCGAGGGTGACGGACCGGTGGACGTGATCGTCAACTACACGAACTGCGTGCAGTGCGGGGCGATCACGGCGAAGGGTGGCCGGCTCACCGCCCCCGAGGGCGGCGACGGCCCCCTGTATCAGATCACCTGATCGACGCCGCAACACTTCCGGTCCTCCGTTGTTTATGAGGTCCCGTGCGTCGTGCTCTGGTCACCGCAGCGGCTCTTGCCGCCCTGTTCGCTCTTCCCGCCTCGGCGGCGCAGGCGCCCGTTGCCGCGCGCCTGATCCGGTGTCACCCGCACCCCAATCAGGCCAAGCGCTTCGCCATCTTCGAGGGCGAGATGCACGGCGCCACGAACGTGCGGTTGGAGATCCGGTTCGACCTGCTCAAGGCCGACCCCGGCGGCAGCTTCCAGCCCGTCGACGCCCCCGGCCTGGCGGTGTGGAACCGGGCCGAGGCCGGCGTCGGCGACTACCGCTACCGCAAGCGCGTCGAGAACCTCCCGGCGCCCGCCGACTACCGGGCCCTGGTGCGCTATCGGTGGCGCCGCCCGGGGGGCAGGATCGTGCGTCACCTGCGGGCCCTGACGCCGGTCTGTGAGCAGCCGGTATGAGCCCCTCCCAGGGGTTGGCTGCACGGCTAGACTGAATCGTGAGATGAAGACCGAGATCCATCCCGAATACGTCGAGGCCCACGTGCGCTGCACGTGTGGGAACGAGTTCACCACCCGCTCCACGAAGCCCGAACTGCACGTCGAGATCTGCTCGAACTGCCACCCGTTCTACACCGGCAAGCAGAAGCTGGTTGACACCGGTGGCCGTGTCGAGCGGTTCCAGCGCAGGGCGGCCAAGCGCCGCCGCGGCTGACCGGCTCATACGGTGCTGAGCGCCGCCGTCGCGACCGAGGACACCCGCCTCCCCGACGGCGCGCTGATGGCTGCCCGCGACAAGCCCGTGGGCGGCCAGGCCGTGCTCGAGGGCGTGATGATGCGCGGCGTTTCGACGTGGGCGGTCGCCGTGCGCCTGCCCACGCCGGAGGGCGCCCCCGCGGACGAGCTCGGCGACATCGAGGTCAAGACCGAGCCGCTCGTCTCCTGGACCAAGAAGCACCGCGCCTACCGGCTGCCGATCATCCGCGGCGTCGTCGCGCTGGCCGAGTCGCTGGTCATCGGCTTCCGCGCCCTCGGCATCGCGGCCAACGCCCAGGTGCCCGACGAGGAGGAGCCGATCTCGGGCGGCCTGTGGATCGGCACCATCGTCGTCGCCCTGGCCTTCGCCATCGGCCTGTTCTTCGTCGTCCCCGTCGGACTGACGAGCCTGATCAAGGACGCGATCGGCTCCGCCTTCCTCTTCTGGCTCATCGAGGGGCTCGTCCGCACGGCGATCTTCCTGGGCTACCTGCTGCTCCTCTCGCGGCTGAAGGACCTGCGCCGCGTCTTCGAGTACCACGGCGCGGAGCACAAGACGATCGCCGCCTACGAGGCCGGCGTCGAGCTCACGCCCGAGAACGCCGCCAAGTTCTCGCGCCTGCACCCGCGCTGCGGCACGAGCTTCCTGCTCATCGTGATGATCGTGGCCATCTTCGTGTTCGCGCCGATCGGGCTGCCGGCCTGGTGGCTGTTGGTCTTGACGCGCATCCTCGGCGTGCCGCTGATCGCCGGCATCTCGTTCGAGATCATCAAGTGGGCCGGGCGCAATCGGAACAAGGCCTGGGTGCGGACGATCATGTGGCCGGGGCTGCAGCTCCAGAAGCTGACGACGCGCGAGCCCGATGCGGCGGAGCTCGCGGTGGCCATCGCCGCGCTGGACGCCGTGCTCGAGGTCGAGAAGCCCGGCGAGGCGGACCCCGACGAGCTCATCGGCATCGAGGTCGTGGCTTAGGGGGTCAGGCCCCCCTGAGGGTGGTCGAGGGTTGGGCGCAGCGCCCGGCAGCCTTCGGCCGCCAGGGCGCCCTGCAGGTCGTCGAAGGCGTCCGGGTGGGGGAGCGTCCCCGTGATCGCCCCGCCGCTGCCGGCGTAGTTCGCGCTCGCGCCGTGCGCGCGGGCCAGCTCGACCATGCGGACGTGGCGGTCGTCGAGGTCGGCGATTTGAGCCCGCAGGTCGAAGGTGCGGTCGACCAGCGCGGCCAGCCGCACGTGGTCGCCGGCGCGCACGGCCTCGGGGCCGGCGCGGGCGACGTCGCCGAGCTCGCCCATGGCCTCGACCACGGCGGGCTCGCCGCGATCGAACCGCGCGCGCAGGCCGCTGTGGAACACGCCCGAGGGCTCGCTCGCGTCCTCGCGCCAGCCCACGTACAGCGCCGGGAGCAGGCCGGGGTCGAGGCGCTCGACGGTCCCGGCCCCGAAGTCCATGAGCAGCACCCCGCCGTGGGTCTGCACGAGCCGGTCCTGCAGCCCCGCCGCGATGCCGAGGTCCTCGACCTCGACGGCGAGGGCCTGGCGCGCCAGGTCGGCGGGCGGCGCGTCGGCCCCGAGCGCGCGCAGCGCGGCGATGACGATCGCGCTCGACCCGCCGAGCCCGACCTCGCGCGGGATCGACGTGCGCAGGCGCAGGCGCGCGCCCTGCGCTCCGGCGCGGCCGGCGGCGGCGCGCAGCAGCGGCACCGCGTCGGGGTGGGCGTCCTCGGTCGGATGCACCGAGACCGAGGCCTCGAAGTCGGTGAACGCGAACGCGAGCACGGCGCCGCCATAGCCGTCTGAGGGATTCCCGAGCAGGGCGGCGCGGGCGGGTGCCGTGGCCACGCCCCATAGGATCGCGGACCGCGCTCCACGCCGTGACCCGCCGGCGCCCGCATACACTCGAAACAGCATGATCGAGTCGCTCGTGGAGCAGATCGAGGCCCGCTACGCACAGGCCCAGGAGGACATGGCCGACCCCGAGGTGATCGGGGACCGCACGCGCCTGGCCGAGGCCGGGCGCGCCTACCACGAGCTCGAGCCCGCGGCGAAGCTGGCCGAGGAGTGGCGCCGCACCGCCGACGACGCCGCCGGCGCGCAGGAGCTCATCGACGAGGGCGCCGACGACGCCGAGGTGCGCGAGCTGCTCGACGCCGCCCGCCGCCGCCTCGACGAGCTCGAGGAGGAGATCCGGCTCGCCATGGTCGCGCGCGACCCCAACGACGACAAGAACGTCATCGTCGAGATCCGCGCCGGCGCGGGCGGCGACGAGGCCTCGATCTGGGCCGGCGACCTCTACCGCATGCTCACCCGCTACGCCGAGCGCCGCGGCTTCAAGGTCGAGCCGCTCGAGGCCTCCGAGGGCGCCTACACGTTCGCGATCAAGGGCGACGGCGCCTACTCGGTGTTCAAGTACGAGGGCGGGACCCACCGCGTCCAGCGCGTGCCCGAGACCGAGTCCCAGGGCCGCATCCACACCTCGACCGCGACCGTGGCCGTGCTCCCCGAGGCCGAGGACGTCGACGTCGCGATCGACCCCAACGACCTCCAGATCGACGTCTACCGGTCGTCCGGGCCGGGCGGGCAGTCGGTCAACACCACCGACTCGGCCGTGCGCATCACCCACAAGCCCACCGGCGTCGTGGTCTCGATGCAGGACGAGAAGTCGCAGCTGCAGAACCGCGAGAAGGCCATGCGGGTGCTGCGCGCGCGCCTGTACGAGCAGAAGGTGGCCGAGCAGCAGGCGGCGGAGGCGGCCGACCGGCGCGCGCAGGTGGGCACCGGCGAGCGAGCCGAGAAGATCCGCACCTACAACTTCCCGCAGGGTCGCGTGACCGACCACCGCGTCAAGCACACCGCGCACAACCTCGACGCGGTGCTGGCGGGCGAGCTCGACGAGTTCACCGACGCCCTGTGGGACGCCGAGCGCCGTGAGCGGCTCGCCAGCGCCGCGGCGTAGCACCGGCATTCCCATTCGGGAGGCGCTCGACAGCGCGGTGATCCCGCTGCGCGCGGCGCGGGTGGACACGCCGCGGCTGGACGCCGAGGTCCTGCTCGCGGCCGCCATGGGCGTCGACCGCGCCGCGCTGTACCGCGACCCCGACGCCGAGCTGCCCGGCGACGCCGTCCGTCCCTTCCAGGCCATGGTCCTGCGCCGGCGCAAGCGCGAGCCGGTGGCCTACATCGTGGGCAGCAAGGGCTTCCGCCGGCTCGAAGTCGCCGTCGACCCCCGCGTGATCGTGCCGCGGCCCGAGACCGAGCTGCTGGTCGAGGTGGCGCTGGGCCTGCCGCAGGGCGCGCGCGTGCTCGACCTCGGGACCGGCAGCGGCGCCGTCGCCCTGGCGCTGAAGGACGAGCGCCCCGACCTCGACGTCACCGCCAGCGACGTGTCGCGGCGCGCGCTCGAGGTCGCGCAGGCCAACGCGGAGCGCCTGGGCCTGGACGTCGCCTTCGCGCAATCCCACCTGCTCGACGGCGTCAGCGGCGCCGTGGACGCCGTCGTGTCCAACCCGCCCTACGTCGCCGACGCCCAGCGGGCGCTGCTGGCACCCGAGATCACCCGCCACGAGCCGGCGCTGGGCCTGTTCGCCGGGCCCGACGGGCTCGAGCTCATCCGCGACCTCGTTCCCGCCGCGGCCGCGCGGGCGCCGTGGCTGGCGCTCGAGCTCGGCGCCGGCCAGGCCGACGCGGTGGAGGCGCTCATGCGCGACGCCGGCTACGGGCACGTGGAGCGCCATCGCGACCTAGCCGGGATCGAGCGCGTGCTCGTCGCCGCGCGATGATCACCGCGGCCGACGCCGACACCTTCGCCCGCTGCATCCACGCCCACGGTGTCGCGCTGTTCCCGGCCGACACCGTCTATGGGCTGGCCTGCGACCCCGACGCCGAGGCGGCCGTGCAGCGCCTGTACGGTCTGAAGGGCCGGCGCCCGGACAAGCCGGCGGCGGTGCTGTTCTTCCGCCGTGAGCTCGCCCTGGCGGCGCTGCCCGAGCTGGGCCGGCGCACGCGCGCGGCGCTCGAGCGGCTGCTGCCCGGGGGCGTGACCGTGCTGCTGCCCAACCCCACCCGGCGCTTCCCGCTGGCCTGCGGGCCCGACCCCGACACGCTCGGCCTGCGCGTGCCCGCGCTGGCCGACGCGCTGGCGCCGCTGCACGCCATGGCCTGGCCGGTGCTGCAGACGAGCGCGAACCGCGCCGGCGAGCCGGCCCCGCGAAACGTCGCCGGCGTCCCCGCCGCCATCCGCGCCGGCGTCGACTGCGTCCTGGACGGCGGCGAGCTGCCCGGCACCGCCTCGACCGTGGTCGACCTGCGCGCCTACGAGCGCGAGGGGCGCTGGGCGGTGGTGCGCGCCGGCGCCGTCGGCGCGCCCGCGCTGGTGCGCGCGCTCGACGTCGAGGCGCCGTAGCGTCAGTTCGTGCGCTCGCGCTGCAACAGCGCGGCCATCTCGCGCTCGAACTGGTCCAGCTCGATGTCCCCGCGCGCGTAGCGCTCGCGCAAGATCATCTCCGGCGAGAGCTCGGCGAAGTCGCCGCCCACGAGGGGCGCCGTGAGATGGCGAGCGCCGGCGTCGGGCTGCTCGACGTCGGCCAGCATCCAGTCGCCGTCGCCCCAGTCGAAGGTCCAGAACTGGCGCCGGCGCACCTTCTGGTTGGGCCGCCCCGCGACCACGGCCTGGGTCTGGTCGTCGAGGATCACCTCGACCATCGACATGTCCAGCAGCGCGGTCACCCGCGGCGGGGTCTCCTCGACAGCGACGAAGTCGAGGTCCTCGATCAGCGGGTTCTCGAGCTGGTGCACGCGGTGCTGGCGCACCAGCCCTTCGATGCGCAGCCGCTGCGAGGCGGCGAGCTGCGCCGCCATGTACGGCTCTTGCACGGCGGGGTCGCGCTCGATCCACGACCGCTCGACCGCGAAGAAGACGTCGCGGACCCGGCGCCGCAGCGTCTCGGTCGCCCACCTGTCGTCGAGCTGGGAGAGCGCCTCCATCCGGGCCGCGACGTCCTCGCCACGACGCTCGGTGGTGGGCTCACGCCCGAGCAGCCGGTCGAGCAGGCCCACCGTCGGACTCGATGTCGGACGCCTTCATGTGGTAGTCGCCCTCGCTGCCCTGCTGGATCTCGTCGAGCACCCAGCCGCGCTCGGGGTCGCGGACGAAGGACCAGTACTGCTGGAAGGTCGTCTGCGCGAACTTGTTGCCGTTGACCATCTTCCCGGTCTCGGTGTCCTCCATCCAGTCGCGCGCGCGGCACTGCAGGAAGGCCACGAAGCGGTCCTGGTCGTCGTCGGTCACGTCCACGACGCGGACGATCTCGACATCGTCGAGTTGGAGATCCTCGATGCGGTTGACGCGGTGCTGGCGCTCGAGGCCCTCGAGCTGCAGCGTGTGGCGCTTGTATAGCGCGCCGGAGACGTAGGGCTGCGACGGTGTCACGTCGCGCGCCGACCACGACGACTGCACCGGGAAGAAGCACTGGCGCACACGCGCCTTGAGCTCGTCCGGGTCCCAGTAGCCGTCGCCGGCCTGCGCCGCCTTGGCGGTGTCCTCGGCCTTCTTGGCGCGCTGCTGCACCGACCGCTGCCGCCCCGGCGTGGCCTGCGGGCCGTCGTACCGGGCCTGCGCCCGGCGCTTGGCCGCGCGGTTGGCGAAGTAGGCCAGCGCGAACGCGAAGGCGATCGCGCCGATGGTGATGAACAGGCTCAGCGCGCTGAACTTGCCGCTCCCGCCGCTACCGCCGCTCGAGCCGCCGCTGAACCCGCCCCCGCCACCCGAGAACCCGCCGCCGCCGCCACCGCCGCCGCCGGTGGCCCCGCCGGCGAGCGCCCACGCCGGGGTCGGGATGGCCGCGACGAGCAGGAGCACGAGGATCGCGATCCGGGCGGGCATCCGCACGCCCCTACGCCCGCGCCGCCGGCTCGGGCGGCCCGGCGTCGGTGTCGATGTCCTTCTCCTTGACGTGGTAGCCGCCCTCCTCGCCCTGCTGGATCTCGTCGAGCACCCAGCCGCGTTCGGGGTCGCGGACGAAGGACCAGTACTGCTGGAAGGTGGTCTGCGCGAGCTTGTTGCCGTTGACCATCTCGCCGGTTCTGGTGTCCTCCATCCAGTCGCGGGCGCGGCACTGGACGAAGGCGACGAACCGGTCCTTGCTGTCGTCGGTGACGTTGACGACCCGGACGATCTCGACGTCGTCGAGCTCGAGGTTGGCGATCCGGTTGACTCGGTGCTGGCGTTCGAGTCCTTCGAGTTGGAGTTGGTGGCGCGTGTAGAGGGCATCGCTCACGTACGGGCGCGACGCGGCTACATCACGGTTCTCCCACGTCTGCTGGACCGGGAAGAAGCACTCGCGCACGCGCGTCTTGAGCTCCTCGGGCGCCCAGTAGGCGTCGTCGGCTTGCGCCGCGTGGGCGACGTCCTCGGCCTTCGCGGAGCGGTCGCGGGCCTGGCGCCCGGCCTTGCGCGTGCCTTGGAAGCCGGGGCGCTGGCGCCGGCGGAGCGCGAATTGCAGGACCAGGACCAACGCGAAGATCCCGAAGACGATCGCGAGCGCCGCCGCCGTGCTGCCGGGCCTGCCGCCATTGGAGCCTCCGCCGGAGTAGCCGCCCGAGAAGCCGCCGCCTCCACCGCCCGAAAAGCCGCCACCGCCGGCTCCGCCACCCGAGCCGGTGGCGCCGCCGGCCAGCGCCCAAGCCGGCGCCGGGACGGCGGCCAGGAGAGCGAGGGCGATGACGAGGATCCGGCCTCCCATCGCCGCCGAGCCTAGTACCTTGACCCCATGCCCGTCGACCTGCCGCCCGACTTCTTCAACCGCCCCCTCGCCGAGGTCGATCCGGAGATCGCCGACGTCCTCGCGCACGAGCTCGAGCGCCAGCAGCGCACGCTCGAGATGATCGCCTCCGAGAACTTCGTGCCCCAGGCCGTGCTCGACTGCCAGGGCTCGGTACTCACGAACAAGTACGCCGAGGGCTATCCCGGGCGCCGCTACTACGGGGGCTGCGAGTGGGTCGACGTGGCCGAGAACCTGGCCATCGAGCGCGCCAAGCAGGTCTTCGGCGGCGATCACGTCAACGTGCAGCCGCACGCCGGCGCGGAGACCAACAGCGCCGCCTACTTCGCGCTCATGGAGCCGGGGGACACGCTGCTGGGGATGGAGCTCTCCCACGGCGGGCATCTCACCCACGGCATGCGCATCAACCTGTCCGGGCGCCTGTACGACGTGGTCGCGTACCACGTGCGCGAGGACGACCACCTGGTCGACATGGACGAGGTCCGCGCGCTTGCGCGCGAGCACAAGCCGAAGGTCATCGTCGCCGGCTGGTCGGCCTACCCGCGCCAGCTCGACTTCGCGGCGTTCCGCGAGATCGCCGACGAGGTCGGGGCCTCCCTGCTCGTCGACATGGCCCACTTCGCCGGCCTCGTCGCGGCCGGCCAGCACCCCAACCCGGTGCCCTACGCGGACGTGGTCACGACCACCGTGCACAAGACGCTCGGCGGCGCGCGCGGCGGGATGATCATCTGCCGCGAGGAGCACGCGAAGAAGATCAACTCGGCCGTGTTCCCGGGCCTGCAGGGCGGGCCGCTCGAGCACGTCATCGCCGGCAAGGCGGTGTCGCTGCGCATCGCCCAGACCGAGGCCTTCCGCGAGCGCCAGGAGCGCACGCTGGCCGGCGCCAAGGCGGTCGCCGCCGCCCTCCTGCACGCCGGCCACGGCATCAACGTGCTCACTGCCGGCACCGACGTGCACCTCGCGCTGGTGGACCTGCGCGAGTCCGAGCTCGACGGCAAGCAGGCCGAGGACCGGCTGGCCGAGGTCGGCATCACGGTCAACCGCAACGCGGTGCCGTTCGACCCGCGCCCGCCGATGGTCACCAGCGGCCTGCGCGTGGGCGCGGCCGCGCTGGCCACGCGCGGCCTCCAGCCCGAGGACTTCGCCGAGATCGGCGAGATCATGGCCACGACCCTCGGTCCCGGCTTCGAGGCCGGCAAGGAGGAGCTCGCCGACCGGGCCCGGGCCATCGCGGACCGCTACCCGCTCTACGAGCACCTGGCCGCAGGGGCTCCGGCCTGATGCCTGACGCCTGACGCCCCGCTTGCTCGACGAGCTCAACGCCCTCCTCGCCTTCGTCGTCGCGCTTGCGGGCTCGGCGGCTCTGACGCCGGTGGTGCGCCGGATCGCGCTGCGGGCCGACCTCGTCGACCGCCCGCGCAACCGCGGCCTATCCGACCGGCCCGTTCCCCTGCTGGGCGGGATCGCGATCCTGGCCGGCGTCGTGCTGGCGGCCGTGCTCGAGCTGCCCGACACCGCGGTCACGCGGGCGATCCTCGGCGGCGCGGCGGTGATCACGCTCGTGGGCGCGCTCGACGACCGCTTCGAGTTGCCGGCGTGGGCGAAGCTCATCGGCCAGGTGGTGGCGGCGCTCATCCCGGTGCTCTCCGGCGTCGTGGTCACGAACTTCACGCTGCCGTTCCTGGGCCACATCGACCTCGGCGGCGCGGCCAAGCCGCTGACCCTGCTCGGGCTCGTGTTCCTGATGAACGTCGTGAACTTCTCCGACGGCATCGACGGCCTGGCCGCCGGCGTGTGCACGATCTCCTCGATCGCGTTCTCGATCATCGCCTTCGACCTGGGCCAGAACGCGGCGGCGATCCTGGCCGCCCTGATCGCCGGGGCCTCGCTGGGGTTCCTCTTCTACAACTTCAACCCGGCCTCGATCTTCATGGGCGACTCGGGGGCGATGCTGCTCGGCTACCTGCTCGGGTGCGTGATCGTGCAGGGGACGCTGAAGACCAACGCCGTGATCGCCCTGGTCTTCCCCCTCGTCATCCTGGCCGTGCCGTTCGTGGACACGACCTTCGTGGTGCTCAAGCGGGTCAAGTACCGGCGCCCGGTCTACGTGGCCGACCGCTGGCACCTGCACCACCGCATGTCGAACATCGGCTTCAGCCAGCGCCGCACGGTGCTCTACCTGTACGGCTGGACCGTGATCATGGCCGGACTGGCGGTGGCCCTGCGCTTCGTGCCCTACTCCGACAACCACGGCCACCTGCACGTGGGCTGGGCGGTGCTCATGGGCGCGCTCGGCCTGCTCGCGCTCGCGGCGAGCCTGTACCTCGTCTACGTTCTCGAGATCGTGAAGTTCCGCCGCCTGCGCGCGTTCCAACTGCGCCGCGACGACCCGGCCACGTCCGAGCACGAGATCTCCGAAGAGGTCAAGCGCGAGTTCGAGACCGGCGAGTTCGAGCCGGTGGAGCACTGATGCGCATCGCCAACCTCGAGACCACGAACGCCTTCACGACCCTGGACGGCTCGCAGATCCGCGAGGTCGCTCGCATGGAGCGCAACACGCTGGCCGAGGCGGTCATCCCGCCCTCGGGGGCCACGTTCGCCCACCACCACACCTTCGAGGAGGTCTACTTCTTCATCTCCGGGCGCGGACGCATGCGCATGGACGACGAG
>Ga0207708_10000204_pt1 | contig 46939 bp, 35 predicted proteins | sample KBSK5101metaG_FD_184340 | JGI IMG/M metagenome (GOLD analysis project Ga0207708, IMG submission 184340) | Corn, switchgrass and miscanthus rhizosphere microbial communities from Kellogg Biological Station, Michigan, USA - KBS K5-10-1 metaG... | ecosystem: Host-associated > Plants > Roots >... | reverse complement strand
CGGCAGCCTCTCCTGCGTGCCCACGTATTGCGCCTTCGCCCCCGCGTAGGTCGAGTCTTGTATCTGCGCTTCCCGGTAGATCGTCAGCAGGTCCGTGGCCCAGGTCTGGCCCGCGAACAGAGCAGCGACCAGGAACGTAGTGCGCTTCATCGATTCCCCCCTTTTTTTTCGATACTGATGACTTTTGCGGGCGGTTTGCCCTTTTTTTCCTCATTCGAAGCTGAACCGAGTCCGTTGATCACCATATCCAGATGCTGGTCCAGATACTGCTCGGGGTCCACGCGCTTGCTATCGCAGAAATCGAACGAATGACGCCATAGCAGAAGATAAACCAGCGGCGCGAGAATCATCCGCATCGCATAGTTCGCATCCATGCGCCGGAACTCGCCGCTCTTCATGCCTTTTTCCAGAACCGTTTGCACCAGAAGATGGCCGCGGCTGATGACTTCCTCGTAATAGAACCTGCCGATCTCCGGGAAATTGCGGCACTCGGAAAACATGAGCTTTGGAATGCCGCCGAGTTTGGTCGTCCCTACCGATGCCCACCAGTTGAAGACGATCTCGCGCAACAATTGTGACGAAGTCCCGCGATGCTGGTCCAGCAGACGTTCGCCGCGCTCGATCAGGGGCACGATACCGGACCGGATCACTGCCTTGAACAATTCCTCCTTGCTGGAGAAATACAGGTACAGGGTTCCCTTGCTCACACCGGCGCGCGCGGCAATCTCGTCGAGCCGGGTCGCGGCAAAGCCGCGCTCCACGAACAAATCGAGGGCGGCCGCCATCAATTCAGCGGGACGCGCTTCCTTGCGCCGTGTCCAGCGGCGATCCTGTTTGGGCTGGGGATTCACGTTTCCTGGATCAGAGTAAATGACTGAGCGGTCAGTAATATACACGCGCCAACTTCAGGGTCAACAGATTTCCCATGTAGTGCGGCAGCGTCGAATGGACAGGTGGTGCAGAACCATGCCGGACTATAATCATCGAACCAATCTATAGAATCGTCCGCGTAGTCCTTCGACCCAGATATCCCGATGAACTCGGTCCGGCCGCCGGCCGTTGCCGGCGCATTTTATCCCGGCACGTCCCGTGCCCTGGAGTCGCAACTCTCGGCCTTGCTGGCAGCGGCGGGAGTTCCCGACGCACGCCGCCCCAAGGCGCTGATTACCCCGCATGCGGGATACATTTATTCCGGGCCGGTCGCCGCGCGCGCCTACGCATGTCTTGCGCCATACCGGGACGACTATTCGCGCGTCGTTCTGATTGGTCCTGCCCATCGCGTGCGCCTGCGTGGACTTGCATTGCCGCAGGCAACCAGATTCGCCACCCCGTTAGGAGAAATCGCACTGGATAGCGATGCAGGCACTGCACTGCGCCGGCTGCGCCAGGTCTGTATCAGCGATGAGGCTCACGAGTTGGAACATTCCCTCGAAGTGCAGCTGCCCTTTCTGCAACGCACGCTGGCATCCTTCACACTCGTGCCGCTGGCTGTCGGCGACGCTTCGGTAGAGGACGTTGCCGAGGTATTGGATCTTCTTTGGGGAGGTGACGAAACATTGATCGTCGTAAGTTCCGACCTCTCGCATTACCTGCCCTATGCGCAAGCCCGGCGTAGCGACGAGCAAGCGGCGCAAACGATTCTCGACCTCGCACCGACACTCAACCACCAGCAGGCGTGCGGAGCGACGCCGGTCAACGGCCTCTTGCGCACCGCCGTCAGCCGCGGTTTGCGCCCGCAAATGCTGGACCTGCGCAATTCCGGCGACACCGCCGGCGACAAACAACGCGTGGTTGGTTACGGGTCGTTTGCTTTTTACGCTGGTGGAGCGGAACAAGCTGATGAGCAGCTTGCTGCCACAGAGAAAACGGCAGAGGACAATTCAGCCGGCACCTCATTGAAAAAGATCGAAGGCAATCTATTGATCTCCATTGCGCGCGCCGCCATCTCCAGTCAATTCGGCCTGCACATAGCGGTGCGCGACGACGCCGCTTTCTTGCAGCAACCCGGGGCCACGTTTGTAACGCTCAAACAGCACGGTAAGCTGCGCGGTTGCATCGGCAGCCTTACGATCAACCGCAATCTGATTGACGACGTGCGCGAAAACGCGCGTGCGGCGGGTTTCCAGGATCCGCGCTTCCCGCCTTTGTGTCTGGAGGAACTCGGTTCGATCCGTATCGAGGTCTGCGTGTTGTCGCCGCCACAATCCATGACTTTCAGCGATGAGGCCGATGCTTTGTCGCAGTTGCGTCCGGGGGTCGATGGCGTAGTCCTGGAGTTCGGCAACCATCGCGGGACCTTCCTGCCCCAGGTTTGGGAAAACCTGCCGGAACCGCGTCGGTTTCTTGGGGAGCTCAAACGCAAAGCGGGCCTCGCACCGGATTTCTGGAACGACCGCTTGCATCTCTCGCGCTATCGCGTGGCCAAGTGGGCCGAGCCGGAGACGACTTGAACGCAGGGTATCCCGGGCGCTGGTGGCACTTGCTCGAAGATGGCAGGATGCAATGCGACTTGTGTCCACGCGATTGCAAGTTGCACGAGGGTCAGCGCGGTGCTTGTTTCGTGCGCCAGCGTATCGACCATCGGATGGTGCTCACGACCTACGGCCGCTCGTCGGGTTTCTGCGTCGATCCGATCGAAAAAAAACCGCTGAACCATTTTTATCCAGGGTCGAGCGTGCTGTCATTCGGCACCGCCGGTTGCAATCTTGCGTGCAAATTCTGTCAGAACTGGGACATCTCCAAATCGCGCGACATGGACCGCTTGATGGACACCGCCGGAGCGGAGCAGATTGCCGCGGCCGCGCAACGCGCCGGAGCCAGGAGCGTGGCGTTCACCTACAACGATCCGGTCATATTTGCCGAATATGCCATGGACGTCGCCGACGCCTGCCATGAGCGCGGCGTCAAGACTGTGGCGGTTACCGCGGGTTATATGCATGACGCCCCGCGGCGGGAGTTCTACGCCAAGATGGACGCAGCCAACGTGGACCTCAAAGGATTTACCGACGAGTTCTATGTCAAACTCACCGGGTCGAAGCTGCAACCAGTGCTCGATACGCTGAAATACCTGCGTCACGAAACGGGTGTCTGGTTAGAGATCACGACCTTGCTGATACCGACGAAAAACGACGGCGATGAAGAGTTGTACCTGCTGTCGAAATGGGTGGCAAAGGAACTCGGCTCCGATGTTCCGCTGCACTTCACCGCGTTTCATCCCGACTACAAATTGCATGACCTGCCGGCGACGCCGCCCGCCACGCTCACGCGAGCGAGGAACATCGCACTGGGTGAAGGATTGAAGTACGTCTACACGGGGAATGTGCACGACAACGAGGGCGGCACGACCTATTGTCATGCGTGTGCGAATGCGCTGGTGGTACGGGACTGGTACCGCATCCTGGCCTACCGCATTTCGGCCGAAGGAAATTGCATGAACTGCCGCGCGCCAGTCTCGGGACGTTTTGGCAGGTTTGACAAGCCGTTTGGCCCCCGGCGGATTCCGATTTCGGTCGGTACGGCCTGAAGGCCGGCGTGGCCCGCGCAGAACAGGCGCGCAGCAGGCAGAAGAAAAGAATCTGGCGGAAAACCTAGCTTACGCGGAGTGCAGCCGGCACCGACCGCTTGAGGCCGAAGCGTTCAGCGGCCTGTACGGTGTTCGCCAGCAGCATGGTGATGGTCATCGGCCCCACCCCGCCCGGGACGGGCGTGATGTAGGAAGCCGTTTGCTTCGCGCTGTCGAAATCCACATCTCCCGCCAGTTTTCCATCAGGCATGCGGTTGATGCCCACGTCCACAACCACCGCGCCGGGCTTGATCATGCCGCCGGTAATCATTTTCGGCTTGCCGGTCGCCACCACGAGAATGTCGGCAATCGTTGTGTACTGTCTGAGATCGCGTGTTTTCGACGTGCAGATCGATACCGTCGCGCTGCGCGCCAGCAGCATCAAGGCCATTGGCTTGCCAACAATATTGCTGCGGCCGATAACCACCGCGTTGCAGCCTTCGATCGGGATCTTGTAATGATCCAGCAATGCCATCACGCCGTAGGGCGTGCAAGGCGGAAAAACTGTGCCGCCGGTCACCAGCGCCCCCAGGTTGTAGAGATGGAACCCGTCGGCGTCCTTTTCAATCGAGATCGCCTCCATCACCTTGTTGTTGTCGATATGCGGCGGCAGCGGCAGCTGCACAAGGATGCCGTGGATCTTCCGATTGGCATTGAGCTCCGCAATCCTCGCCAGCAGCGTCTTCTCGGACACTTCCGAAGGGAACTGGTGCAGTTCCGAATGCAGGCCCATCTCCCCGCACGCCTTCACCTTGTTGCGCACGTAGACCTGTGACGCCGGATCGTCGCCGACCAAGATCACCGCGAGTCCTGGGGTCAGGTCTTGCTGCTTTAGCAGCTCGACACGTTGTTTCCACTCGGCACGAATGATTTTCGATACGGCAACGCCGTCGATGATAGTCGCGGTCATGAAGCGACCCTGTAACGAGTGACGAGTAACGAGTAACGAGTGGAGATTCGATTCGCCACTTGTAGCCTTCCCTGTTTCCCATCACGCGCGACCAACAGCATTCGGCACGTATTGCTTTGCCCCGTGTCACCCGTCACTAGTCACCCGCTTTTTCGAGTTGTGCGAGAGTCGAGTAAAACACCGGTCCTCTGCCCATGTCCGATTCGCGCTGGCTGGTCAGCGCATTGACATTGACCCCGCCGCGCATTTTCGATCCCTGTAATTGCTTTTGCGCGCCGATGACGCCGGGGAGCAGGCCATTGACGATCAGCGCATGACCGTATACTTCGCCCCTGTCGTTGAACAGCCGGCAGAGATCGCCGTTTTCGATTTTGCGCGCTTCGGCGTCCTGTGCACTGACTTCAAAAGTCGGACGCGCCATCATTTCCTGCAGGCGGGGCACGTGCTGGAAGCTCGCACCGATGAAATAATGGGTTGCCGCGCTGATCACCTGAAGCGGAAACAGTTTTTTCGTCTCGATGCTCTCGAAGCCTTCCTGCTCCGGCAGATGCATCGGCAACGGATCCACGCCCAATTTCGCCAATGCCTCGGAATAGATTTCGATCTTTCCCGAAGGAGTGGGCCATTTTCCGCTGTTGACCCCCCAGCGCCGCGGCGAATCGACATTGGCTCTTGCCCATCCGTCCCGCTTCAGGCTCTCGTAAGTTATGCCTTCGAACAGCGGATTGACGCCCGGATCGATCAGTTCACGGATCATGTCCTCGTCGGATTGCGAGAAACAAGGATCGTCATAGCCCATGGCCCGCGCCAGCCGGCGAAACATCTCCTGATTGTCGAGGCTCTCGCCCTGTTTCTCGATCGCCTGTTCGGACAATGTGTAGTAGTAATTGCCGTATGCGGGCAGCAGGTCAACGTGCTCGAGAGCCGTGTCGGCCGGCAACACGATATCGGCATAAGACGCGGTGTCGCACCAGAAAGTATCGTGCACCACCGTGAACAAATCGGCGCGCGAAAGCCCCTTCCGGGTAGCCGTGGTATCCGGCACGCAATTGGCCGGATCCGCACTCCAACAGAACAAGGCCTTCACTGGTGGATCCATGGCGGGATCGTTAAGCGCATTGCCGAGCTGGATCATGTTGATCGTGCGCGGCGTGCGGCCCTCCAGTAAATAGGTACCCTGCAATTTACGCATGTCGACGCGGCGCATCTCGCCGCCGGTGGACATGCACACGCCGCCTTTGCCGGCCGTGGCTCCCGTGACCACCGGCAACAATTTGATGGCGCGCGTCATCATGCCGCCGTTGTCGTGGCGCTGGATACCCCAGTTGACGCGGATGAAGGACTGTTTCGTCCCGCCATAGAGCAACGCGAGCTTTTCGATGTCCCCGGCAGGAATGCCGGTGATCGCCGCAACGCGATCGAGGGAATACTCGGGAAGGCGTTCCAGCAATTTTTGCCAACCGACAGTGTTGCGGTCCAGAAAATCCTGGTCGTGCAGGCCCTGATCGACGATGACCTTCATCATGCCAAGCGCCAACGCCGCATCGGTGCCCGGCCGGGGCTGGATATGCCAGTCCGCGAACGCGGTGGTACGCGTGACGCGCGGATCGATGGCGATGATCCTGGCGCCGTTATCGCGGGCGGCATTCACGAATGGCATGGCATGCACGCCGGTGGAGACCAGGTTCGTTCCCCACAGGATCACGACCTTCATTTGCGGCAGGTCTTCGATATTGGCGTCGCCGACGCGTCCGAAGGTATGCATCTCGGCGGCCGCACCCGCCGCCGTGCAAATAGTGCGTTCCAGACGCGCAGCGCCCATTTTGTTGAAGAAACGCTCGCCCATGCCGAAAAATCCGAGCATCCCGAGCGTGCCGGAATAGGAAAACGGCTGGACCGCTTCGGCGCCGTATTCGGCAATAACGCTCTTCAACCGCGCCGCGATGTCCTGCAAGGCCTCGTCCCAGCCGATGCGCACGAACTTCGCGCCGGGGCCCTTCGGCCCGATGCGGCGGTGCGGGTACAAAACGCGTTTCTCGTTGTAGACCAGATCGAGGTAGTGATTGACCTTGTTGCAGAGATAACCGCGCGTCACCGGATGGGTCGGATCGCCTTCGACCTTGATTGCGCGTCCGGATGCGGTGTCGACGGTGACTCTCATCGAGCAGCCGTCGGGACAATCATGCGGACAGGCGACGCGCGCCGTGCGCAGTTTGCCGGAAACGCCCGCTTCGCCAATTACACCCATGACTGCCTCGCTCGAAACACTATTCTGCGATATTGTAACGCCCCGGCCGCCATAGCCGCACGATTACGGCGAATCCGCCACTCAACGAGGTGTTCATGCAGCAAATTCGCGCGTTTTGCGTATTCCTGGTTGCAGCCGTCGCGCTCATGGCCGCTGCCCCTGCCGGCGCCAGGCTCGTGAAGCTCGAAATCACGAAACGCGAGGTCGTCGCCGACGGGATGGCATTCGGCGCTGCCGGGCCCTACGAAAAACTCAGCGGACGCGCATGGTTCGAAGCCGATCCGGCCCAGGAAAGGAACAAAAGCGTATTCGATATCGATCGCGCGCCCCTGAACGCGAAGGGCAAGGTGGAATTCTCCGCCGATATGGTCATCCTCAAGCCCGTGGATATGGCCCTTGGGGCGAAAACACTGTTTTTCGAAGTCAACAACCGCGGACGCAAAATTTCATTCGGACGGATGCAGGATACGGCCTCTGACGCCAACATGAACGATCCGATGGCGCCCCGCGATTTCGGTAACGGCTTCCTGATGAAACGCGGCTATGTGATTGCGTGGGTTGGCTGGGGCGCGGACATTGCGCCGGGCGACAACCGCTTGACGGTGAATTTCCCGATCGCCATCGAGAACGGGCGCCCGGTGACGGAACGCATCCTGACCGAATTCTCCGACCGCAATTTCAACGGCGGCAAACCCATGTCGCTGCCGCTGTCTGGCGGCCCGGCATTCAAATCCTACCCTGCCATATCCGTCGACAAGAAACAGGCACACGCCGAGCTATACGTTCTGCCGAGCGACTCGCCCAAGTCGCCAGGTCCGGACATTCCGCGGGGAGAAGCGGTGCCGGACGACCAGTGGGCGTTCGCCGATTGTCCGGACGGATGGCCGGGAAAGCCGAGCACGGGCCATCTCTGCGTGAAAGACGGAATGCGCAACGACCGGAATTACCACCTGCTCTATCGCGCCACCGATTCACCCGTGATGGGCCTGGGCTACCTGACAACGCGGGATTTCGTCTCCTTCCTGAGGAATGACGAGAAAGACGACGCCGGCAATCCCAATCCCGTGTTCGGTGTCAAGACGACCCTCTGCCAGGGCATTTCCTCGTCGGGCATGTATTTGCGCGACTACCTCTACCAGGGGTTCAACGTCGATGAACAGGAGCGCCAGGTCTGCCAGGGCATGCATATCCATGTCGCCGGGGTACAGAAACTGTTCCTGAATTACCGTTTTGCGCAGCCAAATGCCTTCACGCAGCAACACCGCGAGCGCTTTGTGCCCGATACCAATTTTCCGCGCCAGTACGCGGTGCGCGTCAATCCGTTCAATCGCCTGCCGGACGGCATCCTCAAGCGCCCGAAGACCGATCCCAAGATCATCCACACCGACACAGCGAACGAGTACTGGCAGTTTCGCGCATCGCTGACCGGCGCCAGCGAAGGTGCCACCATGGATTTCAGCGAATCGTCGAAAGTGCGCCGTTATCTTCTCGCGAGCCTGCAGCACGGCGGCTTCAAACCGGATGCGCCCAATCACGGCATCGCCGACAAGCAGTGCGAACAACTGACCAATGCGACGCATCCAGGTCCGCTGCTGCGCGCTCTGGTCGTTGTGCTCGACGAATGGGTGAAAAACAACGTCGCGCCGCCGGAGACACGCGTGCCCAGGATCTCCGACAAAACCCTGGTGGCACCCGCCGAGCTCAAACTGCCGAAAATCCCCGGGCTCACGTACCAGGGTTTGTACAACGGCTCGGGCGATCGCGATTTTGGACCGCGCGTCAACGGCAACGCAGGGATCATCGATTTGCTGATTCCCAAAACGCTCGCCAACCACAAGATTCTGGTCCCGCAGGTCGATGGCGTCGGGAATGACATCGCGGGAATCCGGCATCCGTTCGTCGAAGCACCGGTAGCCACGCTGTTGGGTTGGAATACGCGCACGGCGGACTTCGGCGGACCCGACTTGTGCGATCTGCTTGGTTCGACGATTCCGCTGCCGAAAACGCGGGCCGAAGCGCAGAGCCGCAACGATCCGCGTCCGTCGCTGGATGAGCTTTATGGCACCCACGACGGCTACGTGCGCAAAGTCGCTGAAGCCGCAAGAAACCTGCAAACGCAACGCCTGATGCTGCAGGAGGATGTCGACATGGTCGTCGGCGAAGCGCAAGCCTCCGACGTACTGCGCTAGCCGACGGCATCATAGTGCTGGCGCGTTTAGAGTAGTGCACCGGACTGCGGAGCAACCGATCGTGGCTCGGGGGATGGCAGCGCGCCGAACTTCCCTGCCCCGGCGGCAGTCCGATCACATATGGCCGACAACGTAAACGGCGCGTTCGTCGCGCGATCAGCAGACAATTCGACCATGCTGCATGCCGTTTCCCGCCCCCTGCGCCGGCTCCTGTTCTGGGTGCTCTGGACGATCCTCGCGCTGATACTGGTCGTCGTGCTCGCATTTCTCTACGTCACATTTGTCGGCGTCACGGTCGATGCGTCCTTTCTGCGCAGCAGCGTGGCGCAAACCTTCAGCGACAACATCGGGCGCCCGGTGCGCTTCGAAGGCCCGATGGAAATGGAGATTTCCGCGACACCGAAGCTGCGTGTGGGCGGTTTGCATATCGCCAATCCGGCGGGGTTCGGCCAGGAGGATTTCGCCAGCCTCGGCGAAGCACGACTGGCCCTCGACCTCTGGCCTTTGCTGTTCAAGAAGCGGCTGCATATCGAGGAACTTACCGGCAGCGATGTGCGTGCGCATCTGCAGGCACGGGCAGACGGCAGCAACAACTGGACATTCCGGCGTCCGCCGCAGGCCATGCCCAAAGAACCCAAGCCCGGAGGGGCACCCGCGATGACGGCGGACCAGGCGGTCGCCTTGCTCGACATCCAGAAAATCTCCCTGGAAAAATTGCGGGTTCGCTATACGGGTCCGAACGGCAAGCCGCATTTCTTCAGCCTGCACGCACTGGCGGCCCAGTCCCGCGCGGGAGAGCCCTTCAAGATGACGCTGAACGGCGCGGTCGAAAAGGAATTCCCGTACCGTCTGGAATTCACCGGCGGAAAGTTGGCGGATATCGCCACCGACAAGCCTTGGCCCATTGCCTTCACGCTGACGTTTCTTAGTTCGACGCTGGTCGTGAACGGCAACATGAACGGCACCAGTGGCGAATTTACTTTGGGCCTCGGCACGGAAAACCTGCTCGAGTTCGAACGCCTGCTGCAAACCAAGATGCCGGATGTCGGAGCCAGTGGCATAGCTGCCACCGTGGTATTCGCTCCGCATCATGTGGCACTCACCCAATTGACGGGTGCAATGGGCAGCACCACGCTGATTGGTGCGCTTGAATTCGACGATACCGGGCCCAAGCCAAAAATATCGGGTTCGCTGGTCTTGCCGACACTCGATATGCGCCCCTTCCTGGGAGAAGAGCCGGCGCCGCAAACCACCGAACCAACCACTGAACCGCCGCCCAACTTTGCCGACGTCTATCGCAGGTTGTCCGCCGCAACGTTCAGCCTCAAGCAGATGAACAGCGCCGACCTCGACGTCATCCTCGGGGTTGGCCGCTGGCTGAGCCTCCCGGGTGACGTCAACGATGTGTCCCTGCAACTCAGAGTCAAGGACGGCGTGCTGAATGCGCCCATCAACGCGTCCATAGCAGGCGTTGCGTTGTCAGGCCGCGTCGAAGCGGACGCAAATTCGGATCCACCGCAATTCAAGCTGACCCTGGGCACGCGCGACTCCGATCTCGGCGGCCTAGCCGAGTTGCTTACTGGCGCGCGCGGCGTCAAGGGACAACTCGGACGCTTCGATTTCAGTCTTGCCGCGCGAGGTGACAGTGGACAGGACCTGGTACGCAGCCTTGGAGTGAGCCTAGACGTGCAACGCGGTCGTTTCAGCTACGGGAATATCGAAGGGGAGCGACCGGTGCAATTCGCACTGGACAATCTGGACGTGAAATTGCCGCCCGGAATGCCATTACGCAGCAGCATGCGTGGGAACCTCCTCGGTCACGCATTCACCGCCAAGCTGCGCTCTGGAGTCCTCGAGCGCACCATGCTGGAGGGCCGCGCGCCCCTGCAGTTCGAGTTGCGCTCGGGCGATGTACGGGCGAGCATCGAAGGAATGCTGGCAGCACTCTCGGTTGACCGCGGGCCGGAAATCGCGTTCGAATTTTCCGCGCCCCACGCTGGCGAACTGGCAAGTTGGTTCGGTTTCAAACCCGGAGCCGAGGCTCCGGCCGCCCTGTCGGGCAAAGTCAGCCTGCATTCCGCGAATTGGAGCATGCGTGACATCCTGTTCAAGCTGGGCCGTTCGACGCTGAGCGCGGATCTGACGCGTGTCGTCTCGCAAGGCAAGCCTCTGGTAACCGTGCGGCTCAGCGCGGAACAGATCGACACGCGCGAACTGGAATCGCTGATTCCGACGCGGCCGCAAAAACCAGGACAAAGCCGAGCCGTACTTGATATTCCGATATTGCCCCAGGGCATCGACCTCACCGATGCCGACATCGGCGTGCGCGTGAAACGATTCGCGGGTACTCCTGTGGAAGTGCGCGATCTCTCGTTCGATGGCCGCGTGCGCGAAGGTTACATGCATCCCTCGCCTTTCGCGGTGAGCGTGGCGGGCACAGGCCTCAGCGGTGCGGTGACCATGGACTTGCGCAACGCCGAACCCACCGTCGGGCTGTGGCTGTCCGCAGCCAATATCGACGTCGGCACACTGTTGCAGAAACTCGGCGTCGTACGGGATCTGGAAGCCACGTTCAGCGAATTCGCCATCAACCTCGTCGCGCGTTCCAGCCGGCTTGGCGACATGCTCGAGCGTTCCGAGCTGCTGGGATCAATCGGCGGCGGCCGTATCGTATTGCGCGATCCGAACACGCGCGCAGAAGCGCGTATCGCGTTGGACAAAGGCGAATTGAGCGCAGCTCCGGGCGCGCAGCTCAAATTGACGCTGAAAGGAGATCTCGACGGCGTGCCTATCTCGCTGGCGCTGGACACGGCTCGCGCGATTCAACTGGCGGACCCAAAATCCCCGCTTCCGTTCAAACTGAACGCAGAAGCCGCGGACTCCAGTTTGACGCTCACCGGCAGTATTGCGCGCCCGCTGGGCAGTGAAATCGAGCTGGCGTTGGACTCGCGTGGACAGCGATTCGACAGCCTGAACAAGCTCGCCCGCACCTCGCTGCCGCCGTGGGGCCCGTGGTCTGCTGCCGGAAAATTTCGCATGTCCGCGCGGGGCTACGAGGTCGATGATCTGCGCCTTCAGATCGGTGCAAGCGTGCTCGACGGAGAAGGACGGGTGGACACCCAAAGCGGGCGACCGCGCATCGACGTTGCCCTGACTTCGCCAGTGATCCAGCTCGACGATTTCAAATTCGGTGACTGGTCGCCCGTCGAGAAAAAAGCAGACGATGACGCTGCCGCGCTCACTGCCGAGGAGGTGCGCAAAAAAGCCGCCGAGGCCAGCGACAAGGCGCAGAAATTACTGAGTCCGGAGATGCTGCGGCGTCAGGACGCAAACCTGAAGGTCGAGGTAAAGCAGGTCTTGTCGGGCAAGGATCAGCTCGGAGGCGGCTCCCTGCAGGCGGCCCTCGCCAACGGCCGTGCCGACATCGGTCCGGTCGCCGTCGATATCGCCGGGGGTTCGGCAAAGCTCTGGCTGGGGTATGAACCCACGGAACAGGACGTGCAAGTCGATCTGCATATCGACGTTCAAAAATTCGACTATGGCGTGCTTGCGCGCCGAATGAAACCGGAGAGCGACCTGCACGGTGCCTTCAGTCTGAAGGTGGACGTCGATTCGCGCGCGCGCTACCTCTCGGAGATACTGCGCCACGGCAACGGACGCATCGAATTCGCAATCTGGCCGCAGAACATGCAGTCTGGTGTTTTCGACTTGTGGGCGGTCAATGTGCTGGTCGCATTGGTGCCGGCCGTGGATCCGGGCAAGGCGTCAAAAGTGAATTGTGCGATCGGACGCTTCGATCTGAGCGACGGCAAGCTTGCGGGGCGCACCGTCATTCTGGATACCAGCAGGATGCGGGTCAACGGCACCGGCAAGGCCGACTTCACGGCGGAAAATTTCGACCTCAATATGAGACCGCAGGCAAAAACGGCCCAGTTCCTGAGCCTGGCCACTCCGATACAAGTCAGCGGACCATTCAACAATTTCAAGATCGGCGTTTCTGCCGGAGACGTCATTGGCACGGTCGGCAGGCTGGTCACATCGATTTTCTGGGTGCCGCTGCAGAAACTGGTCGGCAACAAGATCCCGGCAGACGGCGCGGACGTTTGCAATCCGTCCTTCAGAGATGCCGGCCCTCAGCAACGCGTTGTGCGCTGAGCGGACCTTCGATAGCCACGGCAAAAAAAAGAGCACCCGATGGTGCCCTGCTTCATGAGGCGCGAACGATCCGACGCCGTCAGCTTCGGGCCAGGACCGGCAGATGACGCAACATCTCAACCGCGCGCTGCAGTTGGCAGTCATCGGCAAGGGCGGGATTTTTTGCATCCGGCACCACGGACGTGTTACCCGTAGAAAGTCCACATGCAGCCTGCACGGGCGCAGCCGTGGCGTGTGAGGCAGGTTTGATTGAGCCGGACGTCTCGGTCGCAACGGGATCGATAACCGCATCCGGCGTCACACCCTTGCCCTGGATGCGTCTGCCGTTGGGTGTGAAGTAATAGGCCGTCGTCAACTTAAGCGCGGAGCCATCGGTCAGGGGCACCAGCACTTGCACCGATCCCTTGCCGAACGTCTGTGTGCCGACCACCGTTGCGCGGCGCTGATCCTGCAATGCGCCCGCCAGGATCTCAGCGGCGGAGGCCGATCCCGAATTGACCAGGACAACGATGGGCACGCTTTTCAGCTCGGGAAGCTGCTTTAATTTTGCGACGCCATCCTTGTGCAGGTACTGCTCTTCATTGGTGTGCAAACGCATGCGTGATTCTTCGGACGCCGCTTCGGTAAAGACCACAAGGGAGTCATCTTGCAGGAACAGCGACGATACTGCGACCGCCGATTTGAGCAAGCCGCCCGGATTGTCCCGCAGGTCGATCAGCAGGCCGTTCAGGCTCCCGCCATTCTGGCGATAGAGATCGGTCAGCGCCGACAGCGTCGAATCCGCTGTGCGCTGGTTGAAACTGGTGATCCTGACATAGCCGTACCCCGAGGTTAGCAATGCGGACTTCACCGTGCGACTCTGAATGATCGCGCGTTTGAGCGTGAATACGAGCGGTTGCGCCTCGCCTTTTCGCACTACGGTGAGCGCAACGGTGGTATCAGGTTCGCCCCGAGCGCGCTGGATGGTCTGATCCAGTGTCAGGCCTTCGACGCTGGTATCGTTCAGGCGTGTAATGAGGTCCCCCGGCTGCAAGCCCGCCCGGGACGCCGGCGAATCTTCGAATGTGGAAACGACGCGGACGGCTCCGGCTTCCATTCCCACTTCGAGTCCCAGGCCGCCGAACTTGCCGCTGTTTTCCTGGCGCAGATCGCTATAAGCCTCGGGGTCGAGATAGTCCGAGTAAGGATCCAGCCCCTGGACTATGCCGCGGATCGCGTTGGCGATCAGTTTCTGATCGTCTAGCGCCCCGACATACTTTGCTTTGACCTGCTCGATTGCCTCAGCCACTGCCCGGTAGACCGGGTCTGGAGCTGCAGGCTCCGCGAATGCAATGCCGCAACTGGCCAGCGTAAGAGATAAACCCAGCGCCAAAATGCGGATGCTTCCCCGCTTGCGGCTTTCCTGACCGCGGATGATTGTCTCAGAGCGCCCCGTTGCTGCTTTCAACTTGTTTTATCTCCGTTGCCGATTTGTATTTTATTCTACGGCAATACAGCAAACACCTTAAGTAATTCCAGTGACTACTGATGTCTCCTGATGGCGACGTTTGTCCTATCTGAAAACCCGCCCGGATCGAGCCGAGCCATGCGGATTTCTCCGTAAGTCCCTTTGCTCCAGGCTGCCCGGGCGTAATAGTTACGTCGCAACCGCCGTGCCAATGGGCACACGGCGAAAAGAATCACGTTTAGGGCAGAACCAGAGGGGTTTACGATCAGTACGGGGCGTAGTGATCGCAGATGAGCAGGACGACAGCCAGAAAGGCTGGCGCAGAACGTCAGTTAGCGACCGAGGTCGTTCGCAACACTCGACTGGCGCGGGGAGTGGCCGGCGATAGAACGCCGGGCTTCAATGCAATCGGGCCTAGCGAAGAAGGAACGCTGACGACTAGCGGGCCAAAACAGCATTGGCCATCAAATCGGCTGGACCGGCCTTTTGCGCTCGCAGTTGGTAGCTTGGGCGAGGCGACTTATCCTGATAGAAAGGCATCATCTGGGGGACAAGTCCCGCCAACGTTTCCATGCGCTTGACCGGCGCGGGATGAGTAGACAGAAAGTCGTTGCGCGACTCGGGATTTCCGCCCCCGACTTTCGCCATTTTTTCCCACAGGGTCACGGCAGCGTGGGGGTCGTAGCCGGCTTTCGCCGCCAATTCGATGCCGATGCGGTCCGCTTCGGACTCGGCCGTGCGGCTGTTCGGCAATTGCAAAGCGACCACCGCGGCGGCCTGCGCACCGGTCAGGGTAAGACCGGCGTACTTGCTGTCTTGTTGAGTAATAGCGAGCGCACCTAAACCCACTTGCATCGCCATTGCGCGCGACATTTGCTCCGCGGAGTGCTTGGCAAGAGCGTGGGATATTTCATGGCCCATTACCTGCGCCAACTCATCGTCGGTCGGCTTGATCTGCTGGATCAGGCCGGTATAAATCGCCATCTTGCCGCCTGCCATACACCACGCGTTCACGGTTTTCGGATCGTCGATCACTTTGACGCTCCATTCCCAGTTCTGTGTCTCGGGGCGGTACTTTATGGCCTGGGCAATCAGGCGACCCGTAATTTGATGCACGCGGGCGACCGTCGCCGCGTCGGAGTCGACCTTGCCTTCTTTGACCAGGGGTTGCAGCAAAGCGGCGTACGCCTGTTTGGATTCGCTGATCGCCGTGTCTTCCGGCACGAGCATGAGCTGCTTGCGTCCGGTAACAGGATTGGACTGGCACCCTGGCAATGTCAGGACCGCGAGCATTAGCGCGATGAAGATTCGTCTCATGTTATGTGCCTCGGTACGCAATCAGTTACCCAATTGGAGTGACGCGACGCCGGAATCGTTCAATGCCAGCGTAATGAACGTGCCGAATGGAATACTGATCAAAACATAAGGCCGGCTTATCAGCCGGCCTTTGCCTTTCGAGGTCCTTTCGCTCAGCTCCTCAGCCGTACAAGCGGCTGTGACGCGGGACCTTCGCCATCAGGTATTCCATTTGGTCTTGTAGGATGCGGCGATTCTGCAGGATCAGGTGTTCATAACGGTTGGGCACATACGGCGTATAGAGCAACGGCATGTTCGCTTCTTCCGGCGTGCGTCCTCCCTTGCGGATATTGCATGAGCGGCAAGCGGTGACGACATTCATCCAGCGATCGCGGCCATTGAGGTACACGGGGATCACGTGATCTCTGGAAAGATCGCGCTCCTTGTACTGGCCTCCGCAATAAGCGCACATGTGCCGATCGCGAAAAAACAGCGACGTGTTGGACAGGTGCGGTTCGGTATGGTGGTCCTTGACGAAATCCACCGCGCCTTTGATCGCGATGATGCTGTGCGTCGACAGCTCGGAGCGCTTGCCGGTCCGACGACAAATGCCACCGTGATAGGTCGCGACGGGATCGCCGAGCGACCATGCCACCATGCGTCGCGCATAGTAGGAAATGGCTTCTTCAACCATCAACCACCGGCTGGGGACGCCGGCCATATCAACTGCAAGTACCAGGGCCAACTCCATTCTCCTGACTTGTCTTGCCGAACCGCACGCCACGGCGGTCATCGGCTCTCAACCGGCTGCGCCCTGAACCGCGTATCGGGCTGCAACACGGCACTAGATGGAGTATAGCCGCAAAAATCGCGATTTTGGAAGCAACCAGCCGGTTGGCCCAGCCCCCGGCACAGGTCTGGATCCGTCTCAAGCCTCCAGCGACACCTTCTGCATGGTAATGGCATTGACCGGACAAACCGACTCGCAGCGGCCACAGCGGATGCACTGGCTCTGGTCGATCCACAGTCGGTTGTAATACAGCGAATCGGTCTTGCCTTGCTCGATACGGTTATAGCCGGAAATGCGGCCCTCGTCGTCGCGTACCAGGCTGGCGATCTCGACGATGCAACCATCCACTGGTTTGACATTAAGACATTCGTCGCACAGAACGCATTTCGCGTCGATGATCTCAAACTTGTAGTGGCACAGGTAGCAACGGGCGGCCTCCTCCCTCGAAGGCACGGGTTCGAACCCAGTTTCGACTTCGGAGCCAAGCGTTCTGGCGGCTAGCGCAAGTGTGGGCATCGGGTGGATCGGTATCACGTTCATCTGCGGTGTCCGGCCCGTGCCCCGGCCGCCTGCAACCTTCGACTGAAAGGCCGGGCCGATGTTTGCGCGCGCCGGCAACCGGGCGCGACCCGTCAACCAGCTGTCCACTTTGCGCGCGCATTCCCGTGCATGGCCGATCGCCTGGATCAGCGTCGTTGCGCCGAGCGCGAAATCGCCGGCCGTGAATATGTTGGCGTGCGCCGTCTCCTGGGCCGCGCCGCTCGACAGCCAGCCATCGTCCGCCACCAGTTTTGCTTTCAGCGCCGGACCGACCCACGCGGTCTGCGGGAACTGGCCTGTCGCGAGGATGACGGCATCGGCGCCGATGTGCAGATCCGAGCCCGGAATATGGACAGGCGCGCGCCGGCCGTCGGGACCCGCCTCGCCTTGGCGGGTGCGTACGAAACGGACTCCGGTCACCTTGCCGTCCTCGCCGAGAAAGGCATCTGGCGAACAGTTGGTCTCCAGATGGCCGCCTTCTTCCAGAAGTTCCTCAACTTCGCCTGGCAAGACCACCATGTCTTCGCGCGCTCGCCGATAGACGACTCCGACCTGTGCGCCGAGCCGTAACGCCGTGCGCGCGCAATCCATGGCCGTATAGCCACCGCCAATCACGATCACGCGCGCACCGACGTCGCGGCGGCCGAACTCGTTGACCTGCAGCAGGAATAACAAACCGTGCTCAATGCCTCGCAGGTCCCGTCCAGGCAGTGCCAGCATGTTCGGGCGCAGTGTTCCCGCCGCCATGATGACTGCATCGAACCGTTCCGAGAGATCGCTCAGCGTCACGTCTGCGCCGACATCCACACCGCAACGGATCTCGACGCCCGCCCCCGCGACCTGCTCGATCTCCCGTGCAATGATCGCGCGCGGCAGGCGAAACGCCGGGATGCCCTGATTCAACATGCCGCCCGGCGTCGCGTGCTTTTCGAAGACGGTAACTTGATGCCCGGCCAATGCCAGATCGCGCGCGGCGGCCAAACCGGCAACGCCCGAGCCGACGACGGCAATGGTCTTTCCGGTGGGGGCATTTCGCGGCGTGAGCATGACGGGCGCGCTACTGCCGAAATCCGCCGCCGAACGCTTCGAGAAGCAGATCGCGACCGGGTCGCCGTTGCCTTCCCAGCCGTGGCGGCAGGCATCCTCGCATGGACGGGAACATACTCTGCCCAACACGGCCGGAAAAACGTTGTCACGCAGATTGATTGCATAGGCTTCGGCATACCGGCCCTGATAGATCGCTTCCAGATAACCTGGAATGTCGGTGCCGGCCGGACAGGCTGCCTGGCAGGGAATGTTTTGTTCCAGCCAATGCAAATCCTGCGCGGCGGTGCTTTCGCCGGCAGAGACGGAAAGAGCCGTGGCGGATTTGAGGTCGGAGCGCATGATCGTAATGGCGTGATTATCGTGACTGCGTGACTATCGCAAGATCGCGGGACGACGTCCTGCTTTTCAGAACAACCCCACCACTTTTCCGTCCGCTGTCAGGTCGATCTTCGTCGCCGCCGGCACCTTCGGCAAGCCCGGCATGGTCATGATGTCGCCGCACACCATGACGACAAACTCTGCTCCGGCGGCGAGCCGGACTTCCCGCACGTTTATCGTGTGCCCGGACGGAGCGCCTCGCGCCGCTGCATCAGTGGAAAAGGAATACTGCGTCTTGGCGATACAGACCGGATAGTGTCCGTAGCCGTCGTCCTGCAGTTTCTGGATCTGCGACTTGACCTTCGCGTCCGCGGCGACATCCGCCGCACCGTAAATTTTGGTCGCGACTGCCTTGAATTTGTCCCAAAGCGTCGCCGAATCTTCGTAGACGAAGCGAAATCCGGAGGCACTCTTGCCAGTGATGCCGACTACGGCATGGGCAAGGTCCTCGGCACCGGCTCCGCCGTGCGCCCAGTGCCTGGCAAGTATTACCGGGGTGTCCGGCGTTTCCACTATCTTCTTCAGCAGCGCGATTTCGGCATCGGTATCGTGAGTAAAGTGATTGATCGAAACCACGCAGTGAAGCCCGAATCGATTACGCACGTTGTCGACGTGCCGCGCCAGATTCGCAATTCCCTTCTCCAGCGCACCGAGGTTCTCCTGATTGAGGTCCTTCAGCGCGACGCCCCCGTGATATTTCAGCGCGCGGATGGTCGCGACGATCACGCAGGCGTCCGGCCGAAGGCCCGACTTGCGGCATTTGATGTCGACAAATTTTTCTGCCCCAAGGTCTGCGCCGAAACCCGCCTCTGTGACGACGTAATCGCCAAGCTTGAGCGCGGCACGCGTGGCGATCACCGAATTGCAGCCATGCGCAATATTGGCAAACGGGCCGCCATGAAGAATGGCGGGAGTATTCTCCAGTGTCTGTACCAGATTGGGTTTGAGCGCATCCTTGAGCAGCACGGTCATGGCGCCATGCGCAATCAGGTCGCTCGCCCTTACCGGCTTCTGGTCACGGGTATAGGCAACGACGATGTTGCCCAGCCGTTTTTTCAGATCGGCCAGCGAAGTCGACAGACAGAAAATTGCCATGACTTCAGAGGCCACCACGATATCAAACCCGTCCTGCCGCGGATAACCATTGCCGGGACCGCCAAGGGACACGACGATGTCGCGTAGCGCCCGGTCGTTCATGTCCAGGACGCGCTTCCACACGATCCTGCGCACGTCGATATCCAGCTCATTTCCGTGATGGATATGGTTGTCCAGCATGGCCGCCAGCAAATTGGTGGCAAGCTGGATCGCACCAAAATCGCCGGTGAAATGCAGGTTGATGTCTTCCATCGGCACAACCTGCGCATAGCCACCGCCTGCCGCACCCCCCTTCATGCCGAATACCGGACCGAGACTCGGTTCGCGCAGCGCGATCAACGCCTTCTTGCCGATGCGATTCAATGCATCGCCGAGTCCCACCGTCGTGGTCGTCTTGCCTTCTCCCGCCGGTGTTGGGCTGATCGCGGTCACCAGGATCAACTTGCCGTCGGGGCGGTCTTTGAGGCTGTCGAGATAGTCAAGCGAGAGTTTGGCCTTGAAGTGGCCATAGGGTTCGAGGTGCTCTTCGGCGATACCAAGGCGCTCCCGGGCAAGTACGTTGATGCGCTGGATGCGGGCCTGCTGCGCGATTTCGATGTCGGAAAGCATTGAAGTCTTTATCGTTCCTTGCGTTCAAAACAAAAAAAGCGGCAGAAGGATTCTGCCGCTTGCGAAGTACTTGTGTGTGGCTATCTGGAGGGACCGGTGTGGCCGTCTTCCGGGTGAATCATGGTCGTGCCGCCCGGGCCATTGCCGATCAGCTGCAGAATAACTTCCTCGTCTTTGGCGCCATCGTAATGGTGAGCGCCCGCAGGATGCTTCATGAAGCCGCCGGCCTTGACCGGCACTGTTGTATTCGGATCAAAAGTATCGCCCGTCCCCGTCCACCACGTGCCCTTGATTACGATGGCGTACCGGTCGTCGGGATGAAAATGCGGACGGGACATGAGACCTGGAGGAAACTTCACGCGCACGACGTAAACACCGGGCTTGGACGGATCGCCCGCGATCACGGCCATTTTCACGCCGTTATAGCCTGGGGCGTCCTTCCACTGGATGTCTTCCGGCTGGATTCTTATGAAGCCGTGCTCATCGGTATCCGCGCGCAACAGAGTCGCCGGAATGAAAACCGCGGCGAGCAACAGAACAAAAGGAACGAAGCTGCGGATGCGGGTCACGGTGTCCTCCGGAGTTGTTATATACGCGTGGATTTTAACCCGTCAGCGGCTGCGATGCCATGAACTCCAGCGTCAAATACGCAAGCGATCGCACACCAAGCAGCAAGGCCGATTCGTCCACGAAGAACCGCGGCGAATGATTGGGAGCCGACTGTTTGCGATCGACTCCACGTGGCGTAATGCCGATAAAGTAGAAGAAGCCCGGCACTCTGTGTTGATAGCAAGAAAAATCCTCGCAACCCGTGATCTTCTGGCCGACGTAAACCTTGTCTTTGCCAGCCACCCGTTCGAGCGTGGGCACCATGCGTTCGGTCAGGGGTATGTCGTTTACCGTGACCGGATAGGGGTTGTCGAAATGAACTTGTGCCGACGCGCCGGCGCTTTTGGCGATGTGTTCCACCGTATTGCGAATACGCTCATGCATGTCGGCTCGCATGTCTTCATTGAACGTGCGCACGGTCCCGAGCATTTCAACGGCGTCGGGGATGATATTGTCCCGCACGCCCCCCTTGATCGCGCCAATACTCACGACCGCGGGCTCGAGCGTCAGGTCGACTTGACGGCTGACGATGGTTTGCAGGGCCAGCACGATCTGTGAAGAAACCACGATTGGATCCACGCCCCTCCAGGGCAAGGCGCCGTGGGTCTGGCGGCCGTTCACCGTAATGCGGATGCGGTCCGAACTGGCCAGCGCCGGGCCGGGACGATAGGCAATGGTCCCCGCCTCCACGCCCGCGAACACATGCAGGCCGAAAATCACGTCGGGCTTGGGATTCTCCAGCACGCCCTGTTTGATCATCAAAGCTGCGCCACCTTCCTCACCGGCCGGCGGACCTTCCTCGGCCGGCTGGAAAATGAATTTGATGCGGCCTTGCAGCTGGCTTTTCATGCCCACCAGCAATTCAGCGACCCCCATGAGAATGGCAACATGACAATCGTGACCACAGGCATGCATGACCCCCACTTCCTGATCGTTAAAGGTTGTGCGCGCCTTCGATGCGAAGGGTAGGTCGACCTGTTCGGCAACGGGAAGCGCATCCATGTCCGCCCGCAGCGCGATCACCGGTCCCGGTTTGCCCGAGTCCAGCAATGCGACGACCCCGGTGTGCGCGATCCCGGTCTGGACTGCGAGCCCAAGAGCACGCAGGTGACCGGCAATCACGCCTGAAGTGCGTACCTCGCGATTGGACAATTCCGGATGCTGATGAATATCCCGCCGCCAGGCGACGACTTTGCCTTCGAGTGCTGCCGCCGCAACATCGACCTGCTGACTCCAGCGCATCGAATCATTCATTTCAGGGCTTCACGAACTTCAATGTCATGCGATCGGATTCCCCGATCGCCAGATATTTTTCCCGATTTTCGTCGCCGTAGCGCAGGGTCGGGGGCAATGTCCAGACTCCGCCCGGATAGTCCTTGGTGTCCTTGGGATTGGAGTTGATGTCCGACTTGTTCACAAGCTTGAATCCCGCTTTCTGCGCAACTTCCGCAACGTAGGCCTCGGTCATGTAGCCGGTATCGATCTGTTGCTGAAAGGACTGCTCCGGCCTGGCGCGATGCTCGACAACGCCGAGCACGCCGCCGGGTTTCAGCGCTTCGTTGAACGCCTTGAACATGGCCTCCGCGCTTCCGGCTTTGGCCCAGTTATGCACGTTGCGGAAGGTCAGGACCATGTCGGCGCTGCCGGGCGGCGCGATCTGGAATGAGCCGGCGGAGAGCACCGACAGCTTCACTTTGCCGTACAGGTCAGGCGCCGCGTTCAACATGCCACGATAGGCCGCGTCGTTTTTCTTGAGCGCGTCCGGTGACTTTTCGGTGATGGCCGACACGGCTGCGTAGTACTGCCCGCCGTCACGAAGCAAGGGGGCAAGAATCTCTGTATACCAGCCGCGGCCGGGGGAGATTTCGACAACGGTCATGTCGGGTCCCAAACCAAAGAACAAAAGCGTTTCCTTCGGATGACGGTACTTGTCGCGTGCCTTGTTCTCTGCGCTGCGATGCTCGCCCACCATGAATTCGTCGATCAGTCTTTGCGCGTCCGCTGCTGCCCCGGCTGGTGGAATGGCCGACGCCAATAAAACAAGGAGCACCGCACCGCGCAGCATTGTTGCCCTCATGTTTTTCGCTCCGGTGTTGATATCGGGTCGTCAGCGACGACGGTTGGACACGGCATCCTGACTTCGCCGAAGTATATCTGCAGAAAGATCCTGTGCCTGGCGTTCGCGGTCAAAGCTCTGCGAGCGCCACTGGCTCTCCGGGATCGCCTGCGACGCAGGGGCGAAGGTGTGCGTCTGCTGGTTGCCGAGCAGATTTCGCCATTGCGAATCCTCAAACTGCTCCCTGCGGCCGCTATCTGGAATCCGCGCGCGTTCGCCTTCGATGCTGGCGCCAGGAAGCCCTGGAGCAGGCATGGCGGATTCAGTCGCGGGCCGTGACTCCAGAATTTCGCGCAGGAGCATTGCACGCTCGACTTGATCACTCGTCGAATCCGCCCGAGACCCTCCGCAGGCCGCCCAAAGGAGCATTATCACGACGATCGTTTGGTATTGTTTCATTTAATTATAGATATATAGGACGCTAATCTAATGTAAGGAGACAAAGTATTTGTTCGTCGCATCAACATCGAATGAATAATAGATGTGGCATTTCTTTAACATCATCAAATATAGGACGAAACTTGCATGCCGCGACGCACCAATTTGTTGGATGACCAAACCTATCACACCTCATTGAGGGATATTGTACTTGGCTCGTTTTGGCGGAGGACTGGGCGAGATGGCCGGCCAGAACCCGCCAGAATCCGCGTAACCCCAATTCCAATCTTGGGCGCGAAACCAAACGGCCTTGGATTGGCCGCACAGATGCAGCCGCAAGCAAACGGGGTGGCCTCATGAAATTCCGGTTTAGGCCGCAGCAGAAACCGGTTTTGCCTTCAGCATGCCCTGCGTCTCGATGAAGCGGACGATATCTTCGAGCCCATGTCCGGTTTTCAGGTTACTGAACAGGAACGGCCTGTCCGCACGCATCTTGCGCGCGTCGCGATCCATGACCTCGAGCGAAGCCCCCACGTAAGGCGCCAGATCGATCTTGTTGATGATCAACAGATCCGATTTCATGATGCCCGGACCGCCTTTGCGAGGAATCTTGTCTCCGGCTGCGACATCGATAACGTAGAGGGTAAGATCGGATAGCTCCGGACTGAAAGTCGCGGCGAGGTTGTCTCCCCCGCTTTCGACGAACACCACGTCGAGATTGCCGAAAGTCCGCGTCAGACGCGCAACCGCCTCCAGGTTGATGGACGCATCCTCGCGAATGGCGGTATGCGGGCAGCCGCCTGTTTCCACACCAATGATGCGTTCCGGAGGCAGGGCTTCATTGCGCACCAGGAATTGCGCATCCTCCTGGGTGTAGATGTCGTTAGTCACGGCCGCCACTTCGTACTTGTCGCGCATTGCCTTGCACAGAGCGAGCGTCAGCGCTGTCTTGCCCGAACCGACCGGCCCTCCGATCCCCACTCTCAATGGTTGCGTCATTGCCATCCCCAATTAGCCAAACTCGTTTAATTCAAACAATCAACAAATTAAAACCAACATATTATGTAAAACATCAAGAACGTTTTGACGCCGGCCTCATCAGGAACGAAACAACCGCGTGTACTGAGTCTCGTGCCGGCTGCTGGCGATGGCCAGCGCCGGCGCGAAATTGCTCATGTTGTCTTCCTCCATGCCCAGTGCGTCGTCGGCAATCTCGGGCAGCAATGCGATCAGCTTTACCAGGATACGTTGCCCGCTCGACTGGCCGAGCGGGATCAGTTTCATAGCCGTCGCGACCTGGTTTTCTGCCCATGCCCAAAGGTAGCCCGTCAGTCCTTCGCGCAAGGGCACGTCCAGGCCATGCGCGGCGAAACTGAACGCGGTGGGAAAGGCGGGCGCTTCGATGCGGTCGAGCAGGGTGGTATCGATTTCCCGGGTCGCGTCGAGGACGGCTTTCAATGCTCCCCCCATCTGCTGTGTTTCGGCGCGAAATTCGACCGTTTCGCGCATGGCGAGATAGCGTTCGTTCCAACGGCTGGCGGACTCGAAATCGCCTTGCCGCCACGAGCAGTACAGGCGCCCCCATATCGGCGCTTCGAACGTTCCGGCATTGAAGCGCAGGAGATCGGCAATCCAGCCGGATGCGCTTTGTTCGTCCGCTATCGTGCCCTCCTCCACAACCCACTCCATTGCTTGCGAATAGGCATAGGCACCAACCGGCAACATCGGGCTGGCGAGTCGCAACAATTGCGGCAATGCGCTTCCGGCAATCGGTATCGTGGTCATGAATTCGCCGACAGATACTGATGGATGATGCCGCGATGCAGCGGCGCATCGGGTCCCTGATGATGGTGTCCACCGTAAGCTCCCGCTTCAGGTTCGAAAGCGGCATCCGTCAGCACGACAATGGCCCCCAGTCCCTCGACCATCTGCCGCAACACATAGTCGTTGGCGATGCGCAGCCAACCACTGCCGACCTGCAAGGCAACATGGCGGTTGCCCAGGTGGTACGCGATGCGTGCCAGCTGTACCGCATCGGCACAGCCGATCTGCAGGACTTGTTCTGATTTGGCCGTTACCTTGACTATCCGGCCGTCGTCCGCCTGCAGGAAATCGCCGTCACGCAAAACCGAGCCGCGCGGCAGGAACAACCCTGTTTGTTCGCCGGCCGTGGTCTGCGTGCGCAGCCGCGTCTTCTGTCGCAAGTCGAAAGGCAACACCAGTTCCGCGTCGAACTTGCTTTGGGGCGAACACCGCTTCTGGATAGTCAACATGATCAGAACAGGAAATAGCGTTGCGCCATCGGCAGGCTTTGCGCGGGTTCGCAAGTAAGCAATTCGCCGTCGGCCCTGACCTCATAGGTTTCCGGGTCGACTTCAATGCGGGGCAGATGTCCATTCAACGGCAGGTCCGCCTTCTGCAGTTTTCGGGTTCCGTATGCCGGGACCAGCGGCTTGTTGAGTCCGAGCTTGCGACCGATATCGCCTTCGACAGCCGCCTTCGAGACGAAAGTGACCGAGGATTGCGTACAGGACTGGCCAAATGCCCCGAACATCGGGCGGTAATGCACCGGCTGCGGCGTGGGAATGGAGGCATTCGGGTCTCCCATCGCGGCGGCCGCGATTACGCCGCTCTTCAGAATCAACGAAGGCTTCACTCCAAAAAACGCCGGCTTCCACAACACCATGTCGGCAAGCTTGCCTATCTCGATCGATCCGACCTCATGTGCGACGCCGTGTGTGAGGGCGGGGTTGATCGTGTACTTGGCTATGTAGCGCTTGACGCGGAAATTATCCGAGCTGCCGCTATCCTGTTGCAGGCTGCCGCGCTGGAATTTCATCTTGTGTGCGGTTTGCCAGGTACGCATGATGACTTCGCCTACCCGGCCCATGGCCTGCGAGTCGGAGGAAATCATGCTGAACGCGCCCAGATCGTGGAGGATGTCTTCGGCAGCAATGGTTTCGCGGCGTATGCGCGATTCGGCGAACGCCACATCCTCGGCGATTCCCGCGTCGAGATGGTGGCAGACCATGAGCATGTCCAGGTGTTCGTCCAGGGTATTGACGGTGTACGGCCGCGTCGGATTGGTCGATGACGGCAGCACGTTGGCTTCACCGCAGGCCTTGATGATGTCCGGAGCATGGCCGCCCCCCGCCCCTTCCGTGTGATAGGTATGGATGGTGCGGCCCTTGAACGCGGCCAGGGTCGTTTCAACGAAACCTGATTCATTCAACGTGTCGGTATGTATGGCGACCTGTACGTCCATCTCATCAGCTACGGCCAGGCAATTGTCGATCGCGGCCGGTGTCGTACCCCAGTCTTCGTGCAATTTCAGGCCAATGACGCCGGCAGCCACCTGTTCGCGCAGGGGCAGACGCAGGCTGGCGTTACCTTTTCCCAGCAAGCCGAAATTCATCGGAAACGCATCCAGCGCCTGCAGCATGCGGCCGATATGCCAGGGCCCCGGAGTGCACGTGGTTGCCGCCGTACCCGTTGCCGGTCCTGTTCCGCCGCCTATCATGGTGGTAACCCCCGACATCAGCGCCTCTTCGATCTGTTGCGGGCAGATCAAATGGATATGGCAGTCAATGCCTCCGGCGGTGACGATCGAGCCTTCGCCTGCGATGATTTCGGTCGCCGCACCGATGACGATGGTGACGTTGGGCTGGATGTCCGGATTGCCGGCTTTGCCGATACCGGTAATGCGACCATTCTTGATGCCGATATCCGCCTTGACGATGCCCAGATAGTCGACGATAAGAGCGTTGGTAATGACGGTGTCGGCGACTTCATGCGCGCGGCGCTGGCTCTGGCCCATGCCATCGCGGATAACCTTGCCGCCGCCGAACTTCACCTCTTCCCCATAGACGGTGAAGTCCTTCTCGACTTCAATCCACAGGTCGGTATCCGCCAGCCGCACGCGGTCGCCCGTGGTCGGGCCGAACATCTCGGCATAAGCCTGTCTCCCGATCGATCGAGCCATCAGAGCTTCCCCATGACTTTGGCCTGAAATCCGTATACGACTTTCGCGCCGCTCAGCTCAACCAGCTCCACGGTGCGTTCCTGTCCGGGCTCGAAGCGCACCGCAGTGCCCGCCGGAATATTGAGCCGGAATCCCCGGACGGCGCCGCGATCGAATTTCAATGCTTCATTGGTCTCGAAAAAGTGGTAGTGGGATCCCACCTGAATGGGGCGGTCACCACTGTTGGCCACTTTCAGGGTGACTGTCTTGCGGCCGACGTTGATCTCGATCTCGCCGTCTTTTGTTTTGATCTCACCTGGAATCATCGTTACTCCTTAAAACATCTTCACCGCAGAGGCGCGGATACCCTCGCGAAGCGTGGAGTACCCTTTTAGGCGCAGAGAAAGGCAGCCGTGAGTGGAAAGTTGGCCTTGCTGCGACAACCACCATGCGTAAATTTTGGCGACACGACCATTTTCTTGTATTTCTCTGCGTGCTTTTCTTCGCGCCTTCGCGCCTCTGCGGTGAGAAATTGACCTAAACAATAGGGTGATGGACGGTGACGAGCTTGGTGCCGTCGGGAAACGTCGCCTCGACCTGGATTTCGGGAATCAACTCCGGGATGCCGTCCATGACATCGGCGCGTGACAGCAAGGTCGTTCCATAGCTCATCAATTCGGCCACCGTTCGGCCGTCGCGGGCACCTTCCATGATCGCAGCCGAAATAAAAGCGACCGATTCCGGATAGTTGAGCTTCAGTCCCCGCGCCCTGCGCCGCTCAGCCACCAGCGCCGCCGTGAAGATGAGCAGCTTGTCTTTCTCCCTCGGTGTCAGTTCCATGTTTTTCTTTTGCTCTCCCCTCGTCCCTCGTTCCTCATCCCTCGTCCCTGTTTTATTTCACGTCGCCCAGATGCGCGGAGCGCGCGCCGGTAACCGAGCATAAGCCGGACGCAGATGCGTCCACAGTTTTACAAAATAGTCGCGCGCCGTTTCGGCGGTACGCGTCAGACACCGCGCGACCAGTAGTTCGTTCATCGCGCTCATCCCCCACTTGCAGTCGCCGGCTGGCAAGATCGAGCGGCAAGAAGCGAGCGTATCGGGATCGGCCACCCCGCCCGCCAGGATCAACGTTGCACAGACCGGGTAGCCTGCCATGCCAATCGGCGAATCGAGCAATGGGCCGCCCCCTGCCAACGTACCCAGTTCCTCGAACAGCGGCCGTCCGCCGCGCGTGACCAGCAAACGCTGGCGCAACCGACCCGCACGGAATCGCTCGCCGCTGGCGGTGCGGCCCAGGCACAGCACGTCCCAGCCGCAGAATACCGCGCCTTGCGCAAGATCGACAGTCAATGTGTTCTGCGCGAGCGCAGATTCGAAAAAGATGTTTTCCTGAGGCAACCACTCGCAGACCGCGTCACGCCCGATCGCAATGCCGACGCTCTGCGAGGCTTCGGCTCCGGCCGAACGATACCATTTGGTCGCGCCGGGGGTCGTCAGCAATGCGTGCGCGCCCGTCGCGATGTCGATCGAGATATCCAGCCGGTCACCGCCGGCGATACCGCCAGGTGGGTGCAAGAGGATGGCATGACAGACCAGATCGCCTTCGGGATAAAGCACCTTTTGCACAGCGAGAGGACCACAGCTCGATCGCTTCGCCAGCACGGAACGGCCGTCCCGGCGCTGAACGGCCAGATCGAGCGTAGCCTCCCAGCCGCGCGGCGCAATTGCTTCTGCCGGCTTCATACCGCCATGAAGCTGCGTACGTCATCCGTTTCCATGTCCTCGCCTGAACCGCTTCTTACCACTTCACCGCGCTGGAGCACGATGTAGTGGTCGGCCAGTTCGCGGGCAAAATCGTAGTATTGCTCTACCAGCAGGATGGCCATGTCGCCGCGCTCGGACAGTGTCTTGATGACACGCTCGATGTCCTTGATGATCGAGGGCTGAATACCCTCGGTGGGTTCGTCCAGAATCAACACTTTCGGCTTCATTGCCAAGGCACGGCCGATTGCCAGTTGCTGTTGCTGCCCTCCCGACAGGTCACCACCGCGCCGCCCCCTCATCGATTTCAGCACCGGAAACATGTCATAAATTTCCGCGGGGACATCCTTCGCCCCGCCTTTCGCCTTGCTCGCAAGCCCCATCATCAGATTCTCTTGCACCGTCAGCCGCGGAAAAATCTCTCGGCCTTGCGGGACGTAACCCATGCCAAGGCGCACACGCGCAAAAGGCGGCATTTTGGTGACATCGATGCCATCCAGCGCGATGCTGCCACCGGCAACTGGCAGCACGCCCATCAGGCATTTTAACAGTGTCGTCTTGCCCACCCCGTTGCGGCCCAGCAACGCCGTTACCGCGCCTCCCGGCACATCGATATCGATGTTCCTCAGCGTATGGCTGCCGCCGTAGTATTGATTCAGTTGTTGGACCTTAAGCATCTAATCTCATTCAAAGTCAAAATCGTTCGCCACAGAGGATTCTTCACAATACCCCCTTGAGGGGTACACAGAGTTCACAGAGGGAAAAACCTAATCGGCAAACAGTTTTAACCGTGTATATGCCGTACATATGTGCCACTGATGAAATTTGTCGTAGCGCTTCTCGTCGGTTCAGATTTCGATCTTCTCTGTGTCCTCTGTGACCTCTGTGACCTAAAAGGGTACTCCACGCTTCGCGAGGGTATCTGTGGCGAATAGGTTTGAAGGTTTATCGGCCGAGATAAACTTCGATCACGCGTTCGTCGTTCTGAACCATGTCCATGGTGCCTTCGGCAAGCACGCTGCCCTCGTGCAACACGGTTACGACATTGGCGATGGACTCGATGAACGCCATGTCGTGCTCCACCACCACCACCGAGCGCTCACCTGCCAGGGATCTGAATAACTCGGCAGTGCGCTCGGTTTCCTGATCCGTCATACCCGCGACCGGTTCATCGAGCAACAATAACCTGGGCTCCTGCATCAGCAGCATGCCGATTTCCAGCCATTGCTTCTGGCCGTGCGACAGCAGACCGGCCTTGCGATCCGCTTGCGCATGCAGCTTGATCAATTCAAGCGTGCCGGCAATCCGGTCGAGTTGCACCGAATTAAGCTTTGCGCGCAGGCTCGCCCAGACCGTCTTGTCGGTCTTCATCGCCAATTCGAGATTTTCGAACACCGAATGATTCTCGAACACGGTCGGCTTCTGAAACTTGCGACCGATGCCCTGATGCGCGATCTGCGGCTCGGTCAGTCGCGTAAGATCGATGGTCTGTCCGAAGAAGGCCGTGCCCTGGTCGGGACGGGTTTTGCCAGTTATGACGTCCATCATGGTGGTCTTGCCCGCGCCGTTGGGCCCGATGACGCAGCGCAATTCTCCCGCCTCGACCGTCAGCGTAAGCTTGTTCAACGCCTTGAATCCGTCGAAACTGACCGTGATGTCGTCGAGATAGAGGATGGGACCGTGACTTACATCCACGCCCTCGGTCATCACGTGGCGGCCGATGTCGGCAGCGCTGCCGCTTACGTTCACCTGCTCCTGGGGCCCGCTCACGTGCTCCTCCACTTGGCCAGACCCACCGCGCCGACAATGCCTTTGGGCAGGAACAACGTCACCAGGATGAAAAGCAGTCCAAGAAAGAACAGCCAGTATTCGGGGAAGGCCTGAGTGAAGAAACTCTTTGCGCCGTTGACCACGCCCGCGCCGAGCAATGGCCCGATCAGGGTGCCGCGTCCGCCGACCGCGACCCACACCGCAATCTCGATCGAATTCGCCGGCGACATCTCGCTCGGATTGATGATGCCGACCTGCGGAACATAGAGCGCACCGGCTATGCCGCACAAGATTGCCGACAGCGTCCAGATGAACAGTTTATAGCCCAGCGGGTTGTAGCCCGAGAACATCAGCCTGCTTTCCGAATCCCGGATCGCGGTCAGTACACGGCCAACCTTGGAGCGGATCAGGTAGCGGGCCAGAAAAATGGTGCCGATCAGCGCCAGGGCCGTGATGCCGAAAATGGCCGCGCGCGTCGCCGGCGCGGTGATTGGAAAACCCAGCACCCGCTTGAAATCCGTGAAGCCGTTGTTGCCGCCAAAACCGGTGTCGTTGCGGAAGAACAGCAGCATGAACGCGAACGTCATGGCCTGCGTGATGATGGAAAAATACACGCCCTTGATGCGGGACCGGAAAGCGAAGAAACCGAACACCAGCGCCAGCAGTGCCGGCACCAGAATCACCAGCGCCGCGCACCACAGGAAGCTGTCGGAGTTGGTCCAGTACCAGGGAAATTTCTTCCAGTCGAGAAATACCATGAAATCGGGGAGATCGGACTGGTACTGGCCTTCACGCCCGATCTGGCGCATCAGATACATTCCGAACGCGTAGCCGCCGAGCGCAAAGAACACGCCGTGGCCGAGCGAAAGGATCCCGGTATAGCCCCAGATCAGGTTCATTGCCATCGCGACGATCGCGTAGCACATGATTTTTCCACCCAGGGTTACCGTGTATGCGGACACGTGCAGGGCGTTGCCTTCCGGGACGAAAACATACAGGCCCGGCAGCAGCACCAGCGTGACCAGGGCGAACGCCGACAGCGCTATCCAGCCATTGCGCGTGAAGAACGGCTCGACGACCGGCACGTAGCGCACGGAGAAGTCTTCAGGCTTCAACTGCGCGCCCTTTCAGTGCGAACAATCCCTGCGGGCGCTTCTGGATGAAAGCGATGATCAATACCAGCACCAGGATCTTGGTCAGTACCGCGCCGATGTGCGGTTCGAGAAATTTCGACAGCACGCCCAGACCGAGCGCCGCATACACCGTTCCGGCGAGTTGGCCGACCCCGCCGCTCACGACGACCATGAATGAATCGATGATGTACCCCTGCCCCATGTCCGGGCCGACATTGCCGATCTGGGAAAGCGCGACGCCAGCCAGACCCGCGATGCCGGAACCCAGTCCGAACGCCAGCAGATCGATGCGCGTGGTGGGCACACCGACACAGGACGCCATCGTGCGGTTTTGGGTGACACCGCGCACGAACAGACCCAGCCGTGTGCGATTGAGGATCACCCACATGAGCAACAGCACGAACATGGAAAACCCGATGATCACGATGCGGTTGTACGGCAGCACGAGATTGGGCAGCGCGATGCCACCGGACATCCACGACGGATTCGCTACCTCGACGTTCTGCGCGCCGAAGATCTGGCGCACAAGCTGGATCAGGAACAGGCTGATGCCCCAGGTCGCCAGCAGGGTTTCCAGCGGTCGCCCGTACAGCCAGCGGATAACGCTGCGCTCCAGGGCGACGCCCACGAGGCCGGACACGACGAAGGCGACCGGGATCGCGGCGACCAGATACCAGTCGAACCAGGCGGCGGCATAGGATTTGAAAAGCTGTTGCGTGACGTAGGTCGCGTAGGCGCCGATCATAAGCATTTCGCCGTGCGCCATATTGATGACGCCGAGCAGCCCGTAGGTGATCGCCAGGCCGAGTGCGACCAGCAAAAGGATGCTGCCAAGGGACAAGCCCGTGAACAGTCTGCCGATGTAATCGCTCAGGACGAGCCGGCTTTGGATTGCTTCGATGGAACCCTGCGCGGCCGCGCGCACTTTCTCGTCCGGTTCTTTTTCGAGCAGGGCCTGCAGCACGGTCTTGAACCTGGCCTGGTTGGTTTCGCCGAGCGTTTGCACCGCTGCAAGCCGCACCGCCGGATCCGCGCTTTTGAGATTCAACGACGCCCTGGTCTGTTCGAGCGAATTCTTGATGGCTGGGTCGGTTTCCTTGGCCAGCGCCTTTTCAATCAGCGGCAGAACCGCCGCCTGGCTGGTCGATTCGATCGCTTGCGCCGATGCCAGCCGCGTTGCGCGGTCCGGCGACAACAGCTTCAGCGCGCCGACGGCCGCATCGAGCGTGCTGCGCAGGCGGTTGTTGATGACGAGGTCTTCGAATTGCTCGGGCGGCGGGATAATCGGCGCCATCGTCGCAGCGTCCAATACCTGGTCGTCTTTGACGATGACGACCCTTCCTGCCGGGGTCACGCTGGCCTGGCCGGCTTGCACGGCCTGCAACAAACCGAGCGCAGCTTCATCGCCGGATGCCACCAGTGCATTGATGGCTTCGACCTTGGCGCCGGCATCTTCGGCACCCAATTTGGCGATCGTCTGCGCATCCAGCGCCGCAGCTGCGTTGGTGGAATGCAGCACGGCCATCAAAACAACACTGAAGAGTGCAGCTTTCAAGCGCATGTCCCAAGGTTCGATGCACAAAAAAAGGCCTGCGGTGGATTGCGTGACCCGCAGGCCTGCCCTGAATTCAGAACTTAATCCCGCAGGCCGCGGGCGCAAAGGCGCCTGCAGCCTGGAAGATTCGCTACGAATTACAGATTCTGCTTGCTTTCGTTACCCGTAATGAACGGGCTCCAGGGCTGGGCACGAATCGGCCCTTTGGTTTTCCACACGACGTTGAATTGACCGTCGGTCTTGATTTCCCCAATCATCACTGGCTTGTGCAAATGGTGGTTGGTCTTGTCCATGGTCAGCGTGAAGCCGGACGGGGCCTTGAAGGTCTGCCCGGCCATTGCCGTGCGCACCTTGTCGACGTCCGTGGAACCCGCTTTCTTTACCGCCTGCGCCCACATGTGGATGCCGACGTAGGTGGCTTCCATCGGATCGTTGGTCACGACCGTTTCCAGGTTGGCGACCTTGTTCTTCTTTGCCCACTCCTTGTACAGCTTGATGAAGGCGGTGTTCTCCGCATTCTTGACCGACATGAAGTAATTCCATGCGGCCAGATGGCCGAGCAGCGGCTTGGTGTCGATGCCGCGCAGTTCCTCTTCACCTACCGAGAATGCCACGACCGGCACGTCGGTCGCCTTCAGGCCGGCATTGCCGAGTTCTTTGTAAAACGGCACGTTCGAGTCGCCATTGATCGTGGAAATCACCGCGGTCTTGCCCCCGCCGGCGAATTTCTTGACGTTGGCAACGATCGTTTGATAATCGCTGTGGCCGAACGGCGTATAGATCTCTTCGATATCCTTCTCATCGACCCCCTTTGACTTGAGGAAGGCGCGCAGGATTTTGTTGGTGGTACGTGGATACACATAGTCCGTGCCGAGCAGGAACCAGCGTTTGGCGCCGCCGCCCTCTTCGCTCATGAGGTATTCAACCGCCGGAATGGCCTGCTGGTTGGGCGCGGCCCCGGTGTAGAACACGTTCTGCGAAAGTTCTTCGCCTTCATATTGCACCGGATAGAACAACAGGCTGTTCAATTCTTCGAACACCGGCAGCACGGACTTGCGCGACACCGAGGTCCAGCAACCGAACACCACTGCGACCTTGTCCTGGGTGATCAGTTGGCGGGCCTTCTCGGCAAACAGCGGCCAGTTGGATGCCGGATCCACCACCACGGGCTCGAGTTTCTTGCCGAGCAGACCACCTTTGGCGTTGATCTCTTCGATCGCCATCAGCGCCGTGTTCTTCAGCGCGGTTTCCGAAATTGCCATGGTGCCGGACAGCGAGTGGAGGATGCCGACTTTGATGGTGTCGGCAGCCACGGCCGTCGCGGCAATCGCAGAGAACGCGATTCCGGCCAACGATTTCAATATGGTTCTGCGATTCATAAAAAACCCCCTAATAGTGATTGAATGACGCGAGACGGTTTGCCTCGGTTATTGCCACGATCCCCGCTCGTCTCCTGACGAACTGGTTGTCGAATGCGCGCGTCAGTTTCGCAACAACCATGCCGATCGTTTGGTGCAGCGATGTTTGTCTTTGCCTTTCATGTTCTTGTAATGCAGTACCGGGTACAAAGAGGGCCTTCGACGCATCTGCTCGTGTAGTCCCGATGCACCGGCGTTGTGCGGCATGACGGCGCGATGCACAAAGTTATTGCCCGGTTTTCTGCGCAAGGTTCCGGTCAGGCGGCCGCCGATTACCCATACGCAGCAGAGGACTTGCCAATCCTTCCATACTGTATATAATCACAGCCATCGGATTTTCGTTATCACGGAGCCCTCCCGATGGATGAATTGACCCCTCGCCAGGCTGAAGTTTTACGTCTGATCAACGAGTTCGCGCAAAATACCGGCTTCCCGCCGACCCGCGCCGAGATTGCGCGCATCCTCGGTTTCCGTTCCGCCAATGCCGCCGAAGACCATCTCCGGGCACTGGAAAGAAAAGGCTTCATCGAGTTGCTCGCCGGCGCTTCACGCGGCATCCGGCTAAAGGAACAGCTCGGTCTTCCCCTGATCGGCCGGGTTGCGGCCGGCAGCCCGATCCTGGCCGAAGCCCACGTCCAGGGGCGTTATCAACTCGATCCCCATCTGTTCAAGCCGCATGCGGATTACCTGCTGAAGGTGCGGGGCATGAGCATGCGCGATGCCGGCATTCTCGATGGCGATCTACTGGCAGTGCACAGCACACGCGAAGCCCGGTCCGGCCAGATTGTGGTGGCACGCCTGCACGATGAAGTCACGGTCAAGCGCTTCAAGCGTCAGGGCAGCCAGGTGCAACTGCTGCCGGAGAACCCGGATTTCGAACCTATATATGTAGACCTGAAGAACGAGCCGTTTGCCATCGAAGGGCTCGGTGTCGGCATCATCAGGAACGGCAGGATCGGATAAGGGGGAATCAATAAACCCCGCGGGTCGTGGCTACAGCCACGATTTTTTGGTACCTCGCACAGGTGGACGAGCATTTTCTTAACCACTTGATCAGGAGCAGTCCATGGAAACAGCAAAAACCGTCGAGATTCTCAAAACCCTTGCAGAAGGAATCGATCCCGGCACGGGCGAACAATTTCCTGCCGGCAGCGCATACCAGCAACCGGATACCGTGCGTGCACTCTTTGCAGCGATCCGCATGCTGGAAAATCCGGCCGTGACGCCATCCCGTGCGCCTTCGCAGGCCGCGGCCGCGCCAACGGGAAAATCCGCTCCGCAGAACGCCGGGCGCCCGTGGTCGGAAGAGGAAGACGCACGCCTGGGCACTACCTACGACGCCGGGAAGTCCATCGAGGAACTCGCCGGAATTCACAAGAGAAGTAAATGGGCGATCGAAGCAAGACTGGCCCGGCTCGGCAAGATTCCCGAACCGCCGACGCGATTCCCCGTGCGCAATGCATCGGGGAATACAGCAACGGCGTAAAGACCGTGAATGTCGTGAATATCGTGCCCGACTTCGCTGGATCCCGTGGGGTACCGGTCTTCGACCATAACCGGGCTTCGCCCATAAAGGTCGTGAATACCGCAGGCAAGCATCACATCGAGCAATACCGCACTACTTCACGTTTTACTCATCTTCGTTTCGGCATCTGCTCTTGACCTTGCGAATCACGACATTCACGAATTCACGATATTCACGACCCTCATGTTGTCATCCGCCCTGCAGTCCCTGTTACAAAATCCCGCCATCTGGCGCGGCGGCGACCATGCGCGCGTGGCGCTGCCCAGCATTGCGAGCGGGTTTTCCGAGCTCGATCGCGAACTGCCTGGTGGAGGCTGGCCGCGCGGCGTAGTCAGCGAACTGCTGACCGAGCGCTGCGGCATCGGCGAGCTGTCGCTGCTGATGCCGGCGCTGGCGCGGCTTTCGCAGCAAGACGGCTGGCTGATGTTGATCGCCCCGCCCTGGGTGCCTTATGCGCCGGCGCTGGCTGCGCGCGGTGTGCGGCTCTCCAAGGTGATCGTCGTCAATACTGTTGCGGACAAGGATACGTTGTGGGCCGGGGAGCAAAGCCTGCGCGCGGGCAATTGCTCCGCAGTGCTGCTCTGGCCGGATGCCATCAACGAGCATGGCCTGCGCCGCCTGCAGGTGGCGGCGGAAGAAGGCGGCAGTTTCGGCGTAGTGTTCGGTGAGTCGGTGCGCGCGGCGTTTCCCTCTCCGGCACCGCTGCGCCTTCGGCTCGGCGTCCGCCAGAACCGGCTCAGCGTAAAAATCCTCAAGCGCCGCGGCAGCGGCCTCACGCCCACGCTCTGGCTGGATACGGAACAAAACCGCACGGCTGGCGCCGCACCTGCCTCCCGCCTTCAGCCATCGCTCGCTCACGCCGGCGCTTAACGAAAACAGATCTTCACCGCAGAGGCGCGGAGGCGCAGAGAAACCCACGCAGAGAAAATTAGGAATGGATCGTGAAAACGCGGCATGCCATCGCCACCGCCGATATCCAGAATCTTGCTCCATATTCTGTTGTTTTTCTCTGCGTTTCCTAGAAGGGTATTCCGACGTGCTGCGCACGTAGGGGATCCGCGCCTTAAGGTGAAACACTTACGGCTGAAGCTGCTGCGGTGAAGGGTTCTGGTAGTGAAAATTTTTAATCAAGGAAGGTTTCATCATGCTGTGGGCCGCACTGCGTTTTCCCGATCTGTCGCTGCAGTTATACCAGCGCGGCGCGGCATCGTGCGGACCGATCATCGTGCAGGAGGCGGACAACCGTCCCGTCGTATGGTCGTGCAACGAAGAGGCGGTGAAGGCAGGCATCAAACCCGGCATGCCGGTGTCCGCGGCTTACGCGCTAACGCACCAGCTGAACCTTCGCCTGCGCAATCCCGCGAAAGAAATGAAAGCGCTTGCAGGCATCGCCGCCTGGGCCACCCAGTTCACGCCCACCGTCAGTCTCGCTTCCGCGAATGAGGTATTGATCGAAATCAGCGGCTGCCTGCGTCTGTTCGGCGGGTTGCGGCCGTTGAGCGGACGCATTCGTGCCGGACTTGCGGAATTGGGATATCGCGCAGTCGTCGTCGTGGCCCCCACTCCGACGGCTGCATTGTTGTTGGCGCGTGACGGAGTCGATACTTCCGTGGGCGATCGCCACCAGTTGCGCCGCGCACTCGCACGACTGCGGCTGTCGCTGCTCGATCAGCCTGCGCAAACCGTCGCCCTGCTCGCGCAGATGGGCGTTCACACCATCAGGGATTGGCTGTCGCTGCCGCGCGATGGCCTCGCGCGTCGCTTCGGGCAGGGCTTTCTCGACGAAGTCGATCGTGCGTTCGGGCTGCTGCCGGACCCACGCCTGCCCTTTGCCCCGCCGAGCCGCTTTTCGGTTGCGCTCGAACTGCCCGCTCCCGTACAGGAAACCGAACCGCTGTTGTTCGCAGCCAAGCGCCTGATCCTCGAACTGGCCGGCCATCTGGCGTCGAGGCAGATCGGCGTCATGCGCCTCAAGCTGGATCTCGAGCATGCTCATCACGCCGCCACCCCGGTCGTGCTCGGCTTGTCGGCGCCAAGCCGGGATGCCGCCCATCTGGTGACGATGCTGCGCGAAAAGCTCGCCACGATTGAACTGCCCGAAGCCGTGGAGAACCTTTGCCTCGTTGCCGAGGAAACCCGTCCGCTGGGTTCGCACAACCAGTCGCTGTTCGCTGATGGCCGCCCCTCGCGCGAGGAACGCTGGCGCATCATCGAACACCTGCGCGCGCGCCTGGGAATGGAGGCGGTGCACGGCTTGGAGATGTTTCCCGATCATCGTCCCGAGCGCGCCTTTCGCAGATCGCTGCCGGGCCGCGCGGGCGACGGACGCTGCGACCTGCATCGCCCGCTGTGGCTGCTGCCCCAGCCGGTACCGTTGCACGCCGGGGAAACTTTGCCCCGGATGGATGCGCCCCTCACGTTGCTGGACGGACCGGAGCGCCTCGAAACCGGCTGGTGGGATGATTTCGACGTGAAGCGCGATTACTTTGTCGCGCGCGATGCGTCGGGCACCAAGGTATGGCTGTTCAGGGAAAGAAAAGGCAGCAAGGACTGGTTCCTGCATGGGATTTTCGGGTGACGAGCGGGAACATCCATCGGCTGATAATACCCATCCCTTTCAGACCCTGGATTCATGAACGCACAGGATATTGCCCTCGGTGTCTTTGAACCAGGCAGCCTTATCCGATCCCATCACGCAGACATGCTCCACCGTCTTGAGTCCCGGGAAGTCGTATTCCTCGAATACCACGCCGCGCTTCTCCAATTCCCCGACTTCTCCCACTACATCGCTGACTTCGAAACTGAGCGCGGTGTGCTCGGCCTTCGTCCCCTGCGGTTTGGGAATCAGAGCTATGGTGGCCTCGCCGCCGCAGGAAAAGATGAAATTTCCATCGGCGGCAAATCCTTTCGGGGCAAGACCGAGCTTTTTTTCGTAAAAGTTGCGAGCGCGGTCCATATCGATGACGGGAAGGATCGTGGTAACAGGCGACTTGTTCAGCATGTCTTCTCCTTGGCCTTCGACCAGCAAACAAGTACGGTTTGCGCAAGTCCAGACGCAACCATCGCCGGGATGGCAGATGCTGCCGGTTATAAGGCAAGACTCCCGGTTACCGCAAGACGGGCGTCAAAATAAAAATCCGGCCATCCAATGCCGCAGGCCTACGCCGAACTGCACTGTCTTTCCAATTTCACCTTTCTGCGTGGCGCCTCCCATGCACATGAACTGGTCGAAACCGCCATCAGGCTCGGCTACCAGGCGCTGGCTGTCACCGACGAGTGCTCGCTCGCCGGCGTGGTCCGCGCCCATGCCGTGGCCAGGGAGCATAAAGAGAATTTCAAGCTGATCATCGGTTCCGAGTTCAGGCTGGACGATGGCCTGCGCTTCGTATTGCTGGCGACCAACCGCGCGGGCTACGGCAACCTGTGCGAACTCATCACGCGCGGCCGCAGGAACGCGCCCAAAGGCGAGTACCGTCTCTCCCGCAGCCATCTCGAAACGGGCGTGGAACATTGCATTGCGCTCTGGCTGCCGGCGGCCGAACCGCAAAGCGAACAAGGGGCGTGGCTTGGCCAGCGTTTTCCCGGCTGCTGCTGGATCGCGGTTGAACTGCTCGCCCGCGGCCGCGATCGGGACCGGATCGCTGAACTACGCGAAGTCGGTGAACGTACCGGCCTGCCCTGTGTCGCCAGCGGGGACGTGCACATGCATGCGCGCGGCCGCCGCGCACTGCAGGACACGCTCACGGCGATCCGGCTCGGCGTAACGGTCGCGAACGCAGGACTTCGCCTGCAGGCAAGCGGTGAGCGCCACTTGCGTCCCCGCGACAGGCTGGAGCGCATCTATCCGCCATCCTTGCTCGAGGAAACCATCCGCATTGCCGCGCTGTGCAATTTTTCCCTGGACGAATTGCGTTACGAATATCCGCAGGAAATCGTGCCTGAAGGGCAAACACCGACGCAGTATTTACGCCGGCTCAGCGAGGAAGGCCTGGAACTGCGTTATCCCGGCGGCATCCCGGAAAAAGTGCGCCAGCAAATCGAGGAAGAACTCGCGCTTATCGCCGAACTGCGCTACGAGGCTTTTTTCCTGACGGTGCACGACATCGTGCGCTACGCGCGGGAACGCAAGATTCTCTGCCAGGGCCGCGGGTCGGCCGCGAATTCGGCGGTCTGCTACGCGCTTGGCATCACCGAGGTCGATCCAAACCGCACCAGGCTGCTGTTCGGGCGTTTCCTTTCGCGGGAGCGTGACGAAGCGCCGGATATCGACGTGGATTTCGAACACCAGCGCCGCGAGGAAGTGATCCAATACCTGTACCGCAAGTACGGCCGCGACCGCGCCGCGCTGGCCGCCACGGTGATCAGCTACCGCACGCGCAGCGCTTTTCGCGACGTCGGCAAGGCGCTGGGCCTCGATGCCGTGCAGCTGGATCGCATCTCGGGCAGTTTTGTCTGGTGGGACCATCCGGGCACAAGAGCAGCCCGCTTGCGCGAAACCGGGTTCGATCCAGACTCGCCGGTCATCCGCAAGCTGATCGCCTTGACTGCGGCGTTATCGGGTTTTCCCCGCCACCTGTCGCAGCACGTGGGCGGATTCGTGATCTCGCGCGGGCCGCTGTCGCAACTGGTGCCGACCGAGAACGCGGCCATGCCCGGGGATCCGTCGCGCTATACCGATGAGGGAATGATGGAAGCCGCAGCCCCGGCTGTTTCTTCTGCTGCGCATCCATTGCGCACCAACATCCAGTGGGACAAGGACGACCTCGAGCAACTCGGCCTGCTCAAAGTGGATGTCCTCGCACTGGGCATGCTGAGCGCGATACGGCTCGCGCTGGAGATGGTGAACCGGCGCCGCGGCAGTTCCCTGTCGATGGCCGCCATCCTGGCCACCGAAGATGGTGAAGAAGGCAAGCCGGTGTACGACATGCTCTGCGAGGCGGACAGCATCGGCGTGTTCCAGGTCGAATCGCGCGCGCAGATGTCGATGCTGCCGCGCCTGAAGCCCAGGCGTTACTACGACCTGGTCGTCGAAGTCGCCATCGTGCGCCCCGGTCCGATCCAGGGCGGCATGGTGCATCCCTATCTGGCCCGCCGGAAAAATCCGCACAAGGCAACGTACCCCTCCCCGGCTCTGCGGCATGTATTGGAACGCACGCTGGGCGTGCCGATCTTCCAGGAGCAGGTCATGGAAATCGCCATGGTGGCCGCCGGCTTTTCCGCAGGCAAGGCGGATCAATTGCGCCGCGCCATGGCCGCCTGGAAAAGGAAGGGCGGCCTCGAACCGTTTCGCGACGATCTCGTGCGCGGCATGCTCAAAAACGGTTACGACGAAAAGTTCGCTCTGCAGATTTTCGACCAGATCAAGGGTTTCGGCGAATATGGTTTTCCGGAATCGCATTCGGCGAGTTTCGCGCTGCTGGTCTATGTCTCGGCCTGGCTCAAATGCTACGAGCCCGCCGCCTTTACCTGTGCCCTGCTCAACAGCCAGCCCATGGGCTTCTACGCCCCGGCGCAATTGGTGCAGGATGCGCAGCGCCATGGTGTGGAGGTGCGGCCGGCGGATGTGCTCGTGAGCGAGTGGGACTGTACGCTCGAGCCGCGCGGCGTCTCAGGGACGAGGGCCGAGGGGCGAGGGACGAGGGAAAACCAGGCTGCTCTACGTCTTGGTCTACGCATGGTCAAGGGTTTGTCGAAAGCTGGAGCACTGCGCTTCATCCAAGCAAGAGGAGAATTTCTTCGCTTTTCCCCTCTCTCCTCTCCCCTCTCCCCTTATGGGCGAAGCCCGGTTATGGTCGAAGACCGGTACCCCACGGGATCCAGTGAAATCGGGCGCCCCTCGCGCAGCGTCGAAGAACTCGCGCTCCGCGCCAACCTCACGCGCAAGGACATGAACGCCCTGGCCGCGGCGGGCGCGCTCGAATCGCTGGCAGGGCACCGCCGCAAGGCAGTCTGGCTGGTGGCCGGCATCGAGAAACGTCCGCCTTTGCTGGCTCCGGCCGCCATCATCGAATCGGATATCGTGCTGGCGGCGCCAGCCGAAGGCCAGGACATCCTCGCCGACTACGCCAGCACCGGTTTGACCTTGCGCCGCCATCCGTTGGCGCTGCTGCGTTCGAGATTGAAACAACTGTCCATGAGCACAGCAGAGGAGTTGAAAGGAACGCCCAGCGGCACAGCGGTGAGGGTCGCCGGCCTCGTCACCTGCCGCCAGCATCCGGGCACCGCCAAGGGCGTCATCTTCGTCACGCTGGAAGACGAAACCGGCCAAATCAATGTTGTGGTCTGGGAAAGGCTGTCGCGCAAACAACGCCGCCCGTTGCTGGCTTCGCGGTTGCTGGGAGTCGCTGGCACGCTGGAGCGCGAAGGCCAGGTCATCCATCTGATCGCGCAGCATCTCACGGACTATTCCGCGCTGATCGGAAAACTGGATGCCCGCTCGCGCGACTTTCATTGACAACGGATCGGCCAAATATCGCTTCTCGGGCAATCGCGGCCCCGCACTAGCGCCGCTGCTGAATTCGCCGCCCCCTGTCGACTCCGTGGTTAAATACCAGCGACCATGGACGAGACTTTCAATTTCGACTTTGACGCAGTGGTGGAACGCCGCGGCACGGCGAGCTCCAAGTGGGAAAAATATGGCGGGCGCGATGTCATCCCGATGTGGGTGGCCGATATGGACTTCAAGTGCGCGCCGCCCATCGTCGAGGCGCTGCGCAGACGCGTCGATCACGGCATCTTCGGCTACAGCAATCCGCCCACCGGGCTGATCGATGCAACCCTTGCCCATCTGGAAACGCAGTACGACTGGAAAGTCGAACCGGACTGGATAATCTGGCTGCCGGGACTCGTAGTCGGATTGAACGTGGTTTGCCGGGCCTTCGGTGGCGAAGGTGCGGAGGTGCTGACCGCAGTGCCGATCTATCCGCCCTTTCTGTCCGCGCCGTTGAACGCTTCGCGCACTCCAGTGCGCGTGCCGATGATCGAGTCAAACGGCGTCTGGGGATGGGACATGGACGCTCTCGAACGCGCCACTACGCCCCGGTCAAACCTGTTGCTGCTGTGCAATCCGCACAATCCGGTCGGCCGCGTGTTTGGCCGCGATGAATTGCAGGCGATCGCCGATGCGTGCGCCCGACACGACCTGGTTCTCTGCTCGGACGAAATCCACAGTGGTCTGATACTCGATCGCGGCAAACGCCACGTTCCGGTCGCCTCCCTGGACCGTGGCATTGCGGATCGGACCGTCACCCTGATGTCGGCGAGCAAAACCTTCAACCTGCCCTCGCTCGGATGCGCCTACGCCATCGCTTCCAATCCGGATCTGCGCGCAAAAATCAGAAAAGCGATGGCCGGAATCGTGCACCACGTCGGACTCATGGGTTACATCGCCACCGAAGCAGCCTACCGCAACGGCAGGCCGTGGCAACTCGCGCTGCTGGACTATCTGCGCGGCAACCGCGACCTCGTCGAACGGGAAGTCTCGAAGATGCCCGGATTGCGTATCTGGCATGCCGAGGCAACTTATCTATCCTGGATTGACGCGCGCGAAATGGCTGCCAGGGATGCGATGAATTTCTTCACCGAGGCCGGCGTGGGACTTTACGACGGCGCCCTGTTCGGTACGCCAGGTTTTCTGCGGTTGAATTTCGCCTGCCCGCGTCCAATGCTTGAGAAGGCGCTGGAGCGCATGTCGCGCGCACTGCAGGCGCCAGGTAAATAGCTTCGGCAATCCCTCCACCTTGCGTTCAGAAGTATCCGGCGAACGTAACCCGGAACGTGCGTGGCTCGATCGGGTGGAAATGGATGTCGTCCACCGGCGCTGCCTCCCCGCGCAGTTGCGATGCATAGAAGTAGTCGATGTCGTGATCCTCGCGATCGAACAGATTGAACACGTCCATGTGCACGCGCCACTTCGATTCGATCTTGTAGCCCACGCGCAAGTTGGTAAGCTGCGTCGATTGCGATCGAACGGAATTATCCTCGATCAGCGGACGCGGTCCGAAGTAGCGGTATTGCAGCATGCCGAACCACGGGCCGAGCGAATCGACAGTCACACCGAACGACACCACTCTTTCGAGAGAGCCTGGAATGTAGTCGCCGGCAGGGTCTTCATCGGTGAAGCGCGTTCGTGAAGCGGAAAGATCCAGGTCCAGCAGCAGCCAGGAATACGGCTTGTAGTGATTGGTCCATTCGATGCCGGTGCGTTTGCTGGGCCGGCTTGGCTCGGTCGTGCCGGCATCGCCGACGAACAGCAGTTCGGAATCCAGTCTCAACTCCCACAGCGACAGGGACGATTCGACATTCGGGATGATTTCCGTTCGCACGCCGATTTCGGCCCCTTTTGACCTCACTAGCGGATCGACCTTCTCCGCCGGCGTGACACGGTCGGTGGGATCAACGGTGATGGTCGTTCCGCGCGCGTCGTTGCTATGGAATCCATAGCCGTAGTTGATGAAGTACTCGGTCTTCGCCCACGGCCCGAAGATCAGGCTCAGTTTCGGAGACACGATGGAATCGCTCGCCGTGCCCGAATTCACCGGGATATTGCTGTCGACGTCGAAGTTGTACCGGTCGGCGCGCACGCCGACGATGGTCCGGAATTTCTCGGTGACGTGCAGCGTGTCCTCCACATAAATGCCCACGCTAGTTTCCTTGACAGTATCCTCGCGTGTGACACCGATGATTGCTTGTGCGACCGTGTGATACAGCGCAAGCGGATCGATGTCGTCGCGACGTACTTGCAGGCCGACCTTGAATATATTGTCCCGGCCGGCGAGCTTGTTGTAGAACTCCACGCGCGGGTGTAGTCCCAGCACCGTGCGGTTTTCATGCTGCTCGAACTGGTCGCCGTTTATCGGATCGTCCAGGAAAAATGTGAAATTCGAGAACAGGGTCAGATCCGAGCGAATCGCATAGGCGTCAACCATCGCGCGTCCGCCGGCGAAGTCGTGGTGCTGTTCGTAGGAAAGGGAATAACGTGACGACGCGCCGCCGTCTGTCGGATCGATCGCGCCGAACCGGCTGATCAACCCCTGATCCACTGCCCGCTGAGGAATCTGGTCAGTGGCATTCCAGTGCGCGCTGTACGCCATGCCGGTCACGTTGAAACCATCGGCCTTGTCGCCGCGGCTGTAGCGCAAGACCGTGTTTATTTTTCCGAACTTCTCGGGATTGTCCCAGGGACCGTCCTGCCCCATGAGTTCGATGCCATACAGCAATGTACCGCCGGCAAAACTTGGCGAGCCCGCCAGCAAGCCACGCTTGTAGTCGTGTTCGCCGAGAGTCACCGAGCCGATGGTGGACGGCAGTGTGTTGGCATACTCGATGTATGCCGCGCCGGCCGCGCTGAAGTCGCCCACCTCGGCGTAGTACGGCCCCTTGCGGTAGTCGATGCCGGAAACCAGTTCGGGTATGAGGAAGTTCAGGTCGGCATAGCCCTGCCCGTGCGCATGCGTGGGCATGTTGACCGGCATACCCGCGACGTTGATCGAGATGTCGGTACCGTGGTCGAGATTGAAGCCGCGCAGGAAATACTGGTTGGCTTTGCCGTCGCCGCTGTGCTGGGTAATGATGACGCCTGGCACGTATTCGAGAACTTCTCCGGGCCGCAATGCGGGTCGGGTTTCCACGCGGCGCGCGGTAATCCTTCCCTCGCTGGCGGAATCCGATGTGCCGACCCCTGTTTCGTAAGTACCCAGCACCTCGACTTCCGGAGCAGTTAAATTCGGCTCGGCGGCGTATGACATGGTTTGAAAAAATGCAGAAAAGACCAACGACCCGCTGATGACCGCCCCTTCGAGTGCGAACACCCGCCCTTTGCCCGACTTTTCCACCACATCCTCCCAAGATAGGATGATTGTTATTTTTAGTAAGGACTATTTCCTATCTTTCTGTTCTAATGATATTTATGAAGTAGGAATAAATTATCTTTCGTCTTAATATAAATTGGACCGCCATCGTTGTAAACCCCTGGATCGAATCCGCTAGTTACACACCCTCATGGTTTCCTACGTTTTTCTGTAACATCTCATTCACCACAATGAGGGGACGCACCATGGATCGCTTCACCATTTCGCTGAACGAGGACCTTGCAAAGCAGTTCGATGAATTGATCGGCCGTAAGGGATATCAAAACCGATCCGAGGCAGTCCGCGATATGGTCCGGCACGAACTCGAGTCGTCGCGCCTGGAAAAGCAGGAGGCGCCTTACTGCGTTGCCTCGCTTTCGTATGTCTACAGTCATCACGCCCGCGACCTGACCGAGCGCTTAACCGACCTCCAGCACCAGCACCATCACCTCGTGCTTTCATCGATGCACGTTCATCTCGATCACGACAACTGCCTGGAGACCGTCATCCTGCGCGGTGCAACCGGCGAGGTAAGCAAGTTCGCGAACGAACTGATCGCGGTGCGCGAAGTCCGTCACGGCAAGGTCAATGTTGTGCCC